>Ga0073928_10000583_pt1 | contig 82945 bp, 80 predicted proteins | sample PaiPotPPA55metaG_FD_76969 | JGI IMG/M metagenome (GOLD analysis project Ga0073928, IMG submission 76969) | Iron sulfur acid spring bacterial and archeal communities from Banff, Canada, to study Microbial Dark Matter (Phase II) - Paint Pots PPA... ...
ACCATGCGATTGAGCAAGGTCGATTTGCCGACGTTGGGCCGCCCAATGATGGCGACCTCCACGGGGCCTGACGCCTTTTCGTCTTCGGTCGCAGCCGCGTCATTTTCGGTTTCGGACCCCTTTTCATTTTCGGCTAAAGCCGCGTCGAGCAGGTCATCGACTCCGGTCCCATGCTCGGCTTTACCCTGAGACGGTGAGTCGAAGGGCGCATTGGGATACCCCCGCTTAAGCGCCGCGTCGAGCAGGTCGTCGACTCCGGTCCCGTGCTCGGCCGCAATGGGAAACACCGGCACGCCGATGCTGTGAAATACGCCGGCGTTGTTCTCCTGCGACACGGCGTCCACCTTGTTCGCCGCAATCACGAAAGGCTTGCCGGTCGTGCGCAGCAGCCGCGCAAGCTCTTCGTCCATCGGCGTAAGCCCCACCTGGCTGTCCACCACCAGGACGAGCAGCGCGGCCTTACTGATGGCGATATGCGCCTGCCGCAAAATCTCCTGCGGAATAAGCGCCTTGTCGTCCGGCACGATCCCGCCGGTATCGACAATCTCCAGGTTGCGCCCGCGCCATTCGGCTTTGCCGTAGATGCGGTCCCGCGTGATCCCCGGCTCGTTGGTGACGATCGACCGGCGCGTCCCGGTAAGCCGATTGAACAACGTGGACTTGCCCACATTGGGCCGTCCGACGATAACGAGCGATGGCAGTTTTTCCGACATAGTGACTTCGAGCTGATGTCCTGATCCAAATATTGAGGTCGCCGGGCGCGCAGAAGGTAATTCTGGCGGCGGAATGACCTTCCAATGTAGCGCACTCGAGAGGCAGAGGCGAGCGGCCTCTGCCGGCTCCGCTTCGCCGCTTCAATCCAGCGGCAGCAAATATCCGGGCGTTCCGCCCAATCGTCCGCCAAAGGCTTGGGCGTCCAGCGTGGCCATATCCCACGTGAACCACGATTCCGGCGTAAGCCGCACGGTGACATCGTCGAACGATGCAAACACCGGCTCGATTTGCGGGTCGGCCATGGCCGCGGCGCTGAGATACCGGGTGTGAATACGCCGATTGATTTCACGCGATTGGCTGCCTGAGAGCAAATCGGCACGCCCCGCGGCGGTCACGCCGCGCTCCGACCCCGGCTTTCGCGCGTCCACCATCAGCGAAGCCTTCGGTTGCGCCACCACATTGCGAGCTTTGCGGCTCTTGGAAGAGGTTGCGACGAACAGGCGGCCATCCTCGAACAGATACCAGACCGCCGTCAGGTGAATGGACCCATCCGCGTTGGTGGTTCCCAGTGTCGCGATAAAGCGCCTTTGCAGCATTTGCTGAAACGCTGGATCCAGTGTTTGAGCCATTTTCCCTCCGCCAAGTTCGCTCCGGTTGTGTGGGCCAATTCTCTCACTTTCCGACGCCGACGGGTGCCGCACCCTTGGGTTTTAAGGGTGCGGGTTTTGACTCTTCCGGATCCCGAATGTCGAGGTCGGTCAGCCTAACGAGGTATTGCACGAGAGCGCCGGAACTTTGCGAGAGCCTCACGTGCCGGACGCACCCGGCCCTTCCTTACATCTTCGAGTGCCTGGCGTATGCCCTCGGAGGCATCGGCTCGGGCGGCGATGTCTAAAAGACGCTGGTTTGCTCCGGCGTCCTGCACAACGGCATCGGCTTTGCCGTCGATCGTGAGAATCAAGGGGCGCTTCGTGTTCTTCAGGTGCTTCATGAACTGTCCCGAGTTGCGACGGAAAGTGGTAATGGCCTGAATGTCTTTTTGATGTCGAGCATTGGGGGCGGGCACCTTCGATTCACTATAACAGCACCCTTAAAGGTGCTGGGGAACCGGGCGGCATGCGGGCAGGCGAGGAGAACGCAACCCCAAGACCCAGGTTCAAACATCGAACCGAACGAGTTTCAGTGATCGCTTGTCTCCGGTGGAAAGCTGCTCTGATCGAGTCGCATGGCGACGGCAATGACGCGGCCTACGATCTCAATTTCGCTGGAATATTTATATCGTAGGACGGCCGCCTTAGAAAGGGGATGGGGGAGCGCGAGAAGGTTGTCGTCCACCCGTTCGCACCACGCACACATGTAGCGGTCACGAGCGTGAAGGAAGTAGATCGGCCGATCAAACTCCGTTCTCCACCTAAAGGGCTGGAGTTCGTTCTGCCGACGGTCGATTTGTACGAAAGAGCCGGGCCGAATAAGCGGGGATAAGAAATCGTCCTCGAGACCGATAAAGCCCTGTGCAAATTTTTTCGCGTCAACGCTTTGAAAAAAAGGTGCACTTCGCTCGTCCCAATTTCCAATTGTCGAGACGATAAGGCTCGACGGAGTTATGTCCGATGTGACAGAAGACTGTGGGTCGTGCAAAATGCCGTCGATCTGCGCGCTGTACAACCCTGTCTTTCGTGGAGGTTGCTGGCAAACGTCCTGATCGCGACCTGCGTTGCCAAGGTCGATACCATATAGCTTTAAGACATCGCCTATAGGTAGTCGGTAAAGAACGCTCAAACTATAGAGCTTGAAAATACTGGGCACCGAGTCAGAATTCTCAATCTGGGAGAGCCAGGCGTTGGAAATGTGAAATTCCGGGTTGTTATTCGCTGCGGCGATCCTGGCGCTGCCTTCCGCGATGTCTCTTGTTGTTAGTCCAAGTCGCAGCCGTAACCGTTTCACTATTTCTGATGGCGGCACCAATCACCCTCTGTTGTTATCGCCGTAGGTTTTCTTTGTCTTCACGATCAACACTCTCTCGACCCTAACAATTGTTTGCGAAGTCTCTCTTATTTCGGTGCTTTCCAGCGTCTCCGATTGGTCGTTCCGATTGACTTCTCGTGGCTCGCTCCGCCTGCGTCCAAAGAGCGGTGCACCGACGCGTAACAGAAACGCGATTGCGTCGCTCGCCCAATGGTGAACGGTCGCCCAAATCACCATGACCGAAACCTCACTAACAGCCAAACGATCCGATGGTCTTAATACCAATCGACCATACAGATTTTTGATCGGTATAGCAACCAGAATTGACCAAACACCACTTTGCTCATGGTTCATGACGGACGGGGAAACATCCTCCGCCACTCAGCTATGTAACGAAATGTTACCGCCTAGGAAGGGTCGAGTTGCAAGGGCGGGAGAAGCGAGGAAACTAGAGCGCAAACTGAAGCACAGTGTCTTCACTCCGCTCGGGTGAGCACCACCCTCGTCCTCTACATCTGGGAGGGTGCGAGAAGTCTGCCGACCGATCGAATGGGCCCGCCGGTGGAGTAACGCCCTTTTCCGGGCAATCCGCCGACTAGAGCACCTGAAGGGCACTCAGCATCTTTTAGGAGGCCGCAAACGTTTCCAACTTTGCTATCCAATCATGAAAATGTGGACACTCTGTGCGAATTCGTTCCAAGCCAATGCGAGCCGCGATCGTTGGCCCGTGAAGGGTCTTTTTGTAGGCGGGGAAGATCGATTCTATCTGCTTTGACGGAGCGAGCTGGGGACGATCATTGATTTCCTCCGGCGTAGCCACGGCCGCGCGAACGGCTTCGAATCGGGGTTGCTTTTGAGGTTCGGTCATGGCACGAGGAAGCTCGACGGGTGATGAAAATAGCCAGGCTTCGAACTCGTGGAGCACTAGAAATGGCAGGAAGTTTGGCGGCGCGCCGAAATCTTTTGCAATTGCCGCTTCGACGTGAAGGACTCGTTGCAATGGCGCCCTATTGTTTGGTCGTGATTGCATTCCCGGAAAGTCCAATGGTAACCGATAGTAGTCCAGCATGGTCGTTACTAGAGCGTCGCCCGCACTATTCAGAAGCCTCTGGGCATCGTTCCGAAACTTCGCGAAATTCGTCACCCCGCCCTTGAAGTTTGGACCGTCCTTTACTCTCTTCGTCATCAGAATGGTAGGGTGAAAGAACAGTTCTTTCTCCCAAAATGCTGGTGCAAGAACATCTTTGGTGAAGCGCTCTTCGGTTTGGCCTTCAACTAGAATCAGCACTCGCTTGCTCATGGACGCGCGCCGAGGACGTTTTTCTCCCACAGTTCGCCCAGTCCGTAATCGTCAAGCCATGCCGTCATGTCCTGCTGGCCGAGGTGGCGGAAAACGCTCTGTTTGTCTTGGCGGTCCGCCGCCCAAACTGACTCAGGTTCGAATTGATTTACCAGCGTAACGGATTGCGTGGCCACGATGACTTGCGTACGCGTTGCTGCTGAAGAGAGTAGATCGGCGAGTAACGTGACGGCTGCCGGGTGTAAACCAAGTTCCGGCTCGTCGAGCAAAACCACAGCTGGCAAGTGCGGTTGGAGTAGCAACGTGGCCAGACAAAGGAAACGCAGCGTTCCGTCCGAAAGCGACGAGGCATTGAAATAGGCATCGCTTCCTCTTTCTTTCCACTCGAGACGGATCTTGCTCTCATTTAGCTTGGATGGCGCCAAGCGGAACTCCTCAAAGAACGGCGCGATCTGACGCACTGCGTCTTGAACGTTTGCAAAGTGATCTGGCTGCTTCTGTTGCATCCAATAAAGAAACGCCGCGAGGTTTTCGGCTTGAGGACGGAGATCGCGATTATCCTCCACATCTCCCGTGCCTTTAACGGCTGCTGTGTCGCTAGTATCATGGAAATGATAAACACGGTAGCTGTCCAAATCGTGCATCACCTGCCGCGCACAAATATGATTAACCGACCTTAACTGGGATTCCTTCGAAAAGGATGACACGGCCCGAGTGTAGGGCTCTGGATAGTTTCTCCTCTCGTGATAGAACGCCGTTTCCTCCGAAATGACGAAACCGTCGTCTTCCGTCCCGCGCAGTTTCACCAGGTAGGCGTTGGCCGTTTCTCCTTCTCCAAATTCCAGAAAGAAAGACATTTCGGGTGATCTTTTCCTACCAAAATAAAGTAGCGAGTCTGCACCGCCTTTGGTTCCCGTGTAACCAGCTAAATTCTGATTTACTATTTCTCGTAGGAAACGAAATGCCTCAATCAAGTTGGACTTGCCGACACCGTTGCCGCCAATGAACACATTGAGCCGACCCAGCGCTAACGTCTGCTCCCGGATAGATTTGAAGTTCTTGATCGTTAGTTTTTCTAGTGTGCGCATCTTCGCTACAGGAATAATGAACGATTTCAGATCGTTTGGCGACAACAAGGATAGCCCAGCCGCCCTTCCACACACCTGGTCGGCGAGTCTCAGTCGGGGAGGAAGGGCGCAGCGAGCAGAATATATAAAAAGATGTATAATGGTATAGATGGAAGGCGATCCGAAGCCTGTCAGTGGGTGGGAACGTCACTTAGGGATTTGCGAGCGTTTCTGCCGCCGTCCGGGTTGATATTGGACACGCGCTCTTTGCGGCGCAATAGGGCAAGATCGATCCTGCCGCTAAACCTCTCAAAGGCTTTGGCGGAGCCAGCGTGCTCGAAGTCGTAGCTTCGCACCGGGGCAACGCATGGCGCGCGGTTTATACCGTTCGTTTTCAGGATGCCATGAGTTAATCAAGCGGCGGTTGGCGGAAGCCGAGCGGGACCATAGGGAAAGGCAGAACTAAGAAAATGAAAGCCAAAGCAAAGAGAACGCGCAAGCGCGTCGCTCGCGTGACCCAAGGCAGCGGGAATGTGTTCGCCGACCTCGGCCTTCCCAATCCCGAGCAGGAACTGCTGAAGGCGCAGCTCACCTTGCAGCTTTACACGATTCTCAAGGGCAGCGGCATGAAGCAGGTCGAGATTGCCAAGATTCTGGGGGTGCAGCAGCCGCAGGTTTCGTTGCTGATGAGGAACCGCGCGGGCAACTTCTCCATCGGACGCCTCATGGAATTTCTTACCGCTCTTCGCCAGGACGTTGAAATTATCGTCCGGCCCGCTCGGAAGGAGCACGGGGCGCTGTCGGTCATTTCCGTCTGAGCCAAACGTAAGACTGTTCTTCTTACGTGAGCCGGCCGTTGCCGCTTAAAGCTCCCATCCGCCACTCACATCCCAATTCTTACCGTTCCCCACATAATACTTAGCCAATTGATACTCACGTGCTAAGCTCTCCCGTGTACGTCCCCTCCGATCTCCGCCGCCACACGTTCCGGCCCACCACGACCGCCCGTCGCCACCGTCCCAAGCAACCACTGTCCGTCGATCCGTCCTTCTCGCCACTCATCACTCGCCACCCGCCACTAAGCCCTTTAGAATCCGCACTTCCAAAAAACAGCCGCGTAACTCGTTTAGAATCCGCACTTCCAAAATCATTAGACTTAAAGTCCTTTAGAATCCGCACTTACGAAAAATGGCGGGGGGAGGGGGGTAAATTGTTAACTAGAGATCTGCGCACATTCATAATCCGTCATCTCCTCCGGATAGCTGGCTTCGCGCTGGTCGTGGCTGCTGCTCCGTGGTGCGGGTTAGTATGCGCCACCCTCCCTTCAACGGATTGTTACTTGACATATGCTCAACCCCAGCGCAATGTTCCTCTAGTTTTTTCCTCGGTGTTTCTCGTAGTTCTTTCACATGATTTTTCGGACGAATTTCGTGGGCTCCCCAGAGCATCTCTGGCGAACACTGCATTTTGGTGCGTGGCCACGGTTCGATTGGGTCGTCCGATCGATTTTGTAGTGATTCCAGGTCAGTCACCAAGTCAGGTAAAGGAGGGTAACCATGAACCAAAAGGGCTCTGACGTATTGAAGAAACTTCAGCAGAAATCGGTAAGTCGTCGCAATCTGATTCGCGCCGCGGCAGGGGCAGCGTTGGGAACGGGTATCGTGGTTCCCAAACCAGCCTATGCTTGGCAAGAAGAGGAAAAGCGGTGCAAAGGCCCCATTCTGAAGCCGATTCCCGGGGGTGTCGTGCCATTCAAACCCTTCGGGGTCCCTGTCCACCATAACCCGCTGAATCCCGCGACTCCGCTGGCAAACATCAACGATCCATCGCAGATTGGTGACTTCGATGGGTTGGTGGGTCTGACGCACATTCGAGGTGGGGGAACTGGAACGGACGCCATGGGTAACCCCACGCCGCTCGCGTACCAGGCAGACATGGGCTTTGGAAAGGGCAAGTTTATCGACATCAACGGCATCCAGCACAGCGGTACCTTCGCCTTCGTTTGACTTGACCTCTACACCGGTCCGGTTGGATCGGCAAACCTCCCGCAACAGGTTCATGACTACAACGTGCACATCGATTCCAACGACGTATTTTGGATGGTCGAAGTGGATGAGGACGCTCTCGAAGTTAACTTCGACCTAGGAAAAGCTCGCCTGCGCGTGCGCAACTTACTCGTCTACGATGACCATGACCTCGCCAACTCGGTGACCCAAGGACTAGGTTTGCCAGGTGGTCTGGGCTTCCCCTATCCGGCGATCCCACCGGTTGCTCCCATTCGCTCAACCGTTTCGTTCGATGTGGAATGGAGCGGCATCGTCGCGATGGCCCAGATTGAGAATACGACGCAACAATTCAAGGGCTCGTTCCTGAGCACTGGAGCCACGATCAACTGGTCGGCGAAACAGGAAGGTTTCGAGTTCCAATCCGAAGCGCCGAACCCAACCAGAAACCTGGTCTCCGTGCTAGGGCAGGAGAAAAACGGCGTCTTCTTTACGTAAGCCAGATCTTTACGTAAGCGAGATCGTCGCAGTTCATGCGGGACACGTGCGTCGAGAAACCGATCTGAAGATCGGCCACTACACGAAAACCCGGGCAGCGATTGAGGTCGCTACCCGCGATGTTAATGCGGTCATTTGCGTTACTTTACCCGGCTCGGTCTCCAGTGGTCATATCGGAACCGTCGAATGTGGTTATTGCGTAGGGAAAGGAGAGAGGCAAAATTCGTTTGCTGCTTTAGGGACGCTGCGTCGATAGGTGTGTGCCTAGGCCACGCTTCGATCGATGCACTTTGCGATCCGTGAATGTGGGGAGGGTGCCGCTCATGGAAACCGATGCTCGTTTGCAGGGCGTGAACTCTTCCGACGCGATCTCGGCCGTGGGGTCCGGGCTCGAACGGGCGATGGATGCGGCGCTCCGGCTGGGCCTGCCGGTGTTTGCGATTGCGAACATCGCTTTGGGCGTCGAGACGTTGGTGGGCGCGCATTTCTCCACTGGCTCAGGTAAGAATGCCGTGATCCCGATCCTTCCTTTTCTTCCTCCGATTCCCTGGCTGGCTTACGTGTTCGGCGTGGTCTGGATAGCTTGCGGTGCCGGACTTTTGTTCCGGGGCTCGATGCGAACGGCTGCGATGGCGCTGGGGAGCCTGCTGTTTGTTTCCACTCTGGTGTTGGAAGTGCCGAGATATGCCACGGAGCTGGGTAACATGGCGTCGCGCACGGGGGTGTTTGAACCTCTGGCAATGGCAACGCTGGCCTGGCTTTTACCGGGACCGGGGACGATCCCGGGTTGGCTTGTGCGTTTGAGTCGCTATCTGCTGATGCTGGCGCTTATCGTGTTTGGCGTGGATCATTTTCTTGGCCTTGCGTTTATCGCGTCTTTGCTGCCGAATTGGATTCCCTGGCACGTGTTCTGGGTCGCGTTGTTTGGCGTTGGATTCATAGCAGGGGGTTTGAGCATCGGCTTCGATATTCTGGAACGCTGGGGCGCGGCGTGTCTTGGGCTGATGTTCGCGATTTGGGTCTTCACACTGCATCTCCCTCGAGTGCTTGGGCTGTATGGCATTCCAGGAGCGCCGCACAGTCCTGCCGAGTGGTCCAGCTTATTTATCGCTGTGGCTTTGTGGGGAGGCCCTTGGGCGCTGGCCAGCAGAAACGCGCAAAATTTGGACGCGAGAAAGTAGCCGCATCGCAAGAAAAAACCGCACCCTTAGAAACCAAGGGTGCGGCACCCGCTGAATCCGGAAAAAGATTGGCGGGTTACAGCGTCGGAACGCTCTTTGGATTTTTGAGAGTTACTGGGTCGGTTGGGTAGGAGAAGGTGTCGGCTGGCGTGGTTATTTTTCCGGTTCGGTCGATCTCGGTGGAGTGGCCGGTGATAGATTTTTTGTCGATGGTCAGCGTCAGGTAACCCCAGCAGACTTTGCCGTAAATTAGTTTGGCTTTGGTGTCTGCGGCTACCGTGCCGTTCGCGGAGTGGATCTGGTGGAGGTTGTGGTAGCCGCCGTTGCCGGAGACGATGAATGGCGTGGGGCCGTCGGGGGCGATGGTTTGCTCGGTGCGCTGGTAATCGTGGACGTGGCCGGAGAGGACCAGGTTGGGGACGCGGCCGGTGTCGCGGATGGCGTTTTCGAGGGCGTCGGCCATTTTGGAGCTTCCGCTGTGGAAGACGTCGAAGGAATAGATCGGGTGATGGAGGGCCAGGATGAGGGGAAGGTCGTCGGGGGCGGTGGCGAACTCATTGGTCAGCCATTGCTGCTGGATGGAGTCGATGGAGCCGCCTTCCGGGACGTTGGTGTACATGCCTACGATGGTGGCTAGCGGAGTGACTAGGGTCCAATAAGGGTTGGGGAGATTCAGGCCCACGCGAGGAGCATCTTTCGAGATGGGATCGACGTCGGGATTGGCTTGCATGAAGTAGTCGACCCAGCCATCCAGGGAAGTTTGCACGGTGGGATCGTCGACCTCGCCGTCGTGATTGCCGGGGATCGCGAAGATCGGTGGAGTGTATTGCTCGTAGGGTTCGTAGAATTGGGCGTAGTAGTCGTCGTGAAGGCCCGTGAAGTAGACGACGTCGCCTACGTGATAGCAGAACAGTGGAGCGTTTTTGCCGGCTTTCGCGAGAGCCACCACCATTTGATCCGCGACGTTGGATTGAAACTCGCCGTCCTGAACCCCGCCGGAGTCACCTAAAACATCGAAGATCATCTTGCCGGAGCCGCTGATTTGCTCGGCCAGGGTCGCGAAGTGATCGCTGAGGGCGTAGTGATAAGGAGCCACGCCGAGCGGCCTGGGCAATGGCTGGAATCCAGTGTTGCGATGGGTGAGCGGATTGAGCGGGCTCACGCCGGGATGCATTTGCGAATTGCCCTTTTTTACGTGGGCGCGAACGGCGCCTGGTTGCAACATCGTGGGGCCTCCCGTATGAAATGAGGACGAGCGTTCGTGAGTTTGATGCGCGGAACTACGCGAAAGCGGCTCCTTAGCATTCGAAAGATATATAGGCCGCTAATTAATATCTTGTTGCGACAGAATTAACCTTGGAATAAGCGAGCGGGGGAGACGGGCCCAAGAAAATATTTTGGAATCGAACCCGCATGGAGAGCGTGTCGGTCTGGGAAATAGAAAAAGGAAAGAGTGAAGGCGAAGCTGGCCGGGAAGCCGCATGGCGCGTATCTCTTTTGGCGATGGCACAAGGCAACGTCGAAGACAGGAATTCGTTTCATCGGGGAAACAGATCGTTTGTAGAAAATAGTTTTGTTTTGACAGGTGGCCCCTCGTGGGCTAGGATGTGGGCACTGAGAGGCCATTTTGGCCTGGGCGGGATGGGAACCCGCTTTGTTGAAGTAGAACTTCTGCTCAAGGAACGCCTTCCGATGCAGGGTAGCTGTGAGGAGAGATTTCTTCTATCGAGGAAGAAATACTCACGGGGCGTGGCCCAAGAGCTGGTCGTGGTGCAATCCAAAAGCGCGAGTGGGATTGAGTCGAGGAGTTGAACTCAAATCTGACTGGGGGATTTGTATGCGACGACTACTCTTCGGAGTGACGTTGGTATTGATTTTTGCTTTGGGAGCAAACGCGCAGACATTTCGTGGCGCGATCAACGGGACGGTGACGGATCCTTCGGGGGCGGCGGTACCGCAGGCGCAGGTGCATGCGGTGGATACAGCCACGGGGATCGAGCACACGACGGTGACAACGAGCGACGGCGAGTTCTCTTTCCAAGACTTACCGCTGGGGACCTACAAAGTCACGGTGATAGCGACCGGATTTCCGAACAATACGGTGGACAACGTGGCGGTGACCGCGGGGTCGATTTACACGCTGACGGTGAAGTTGTCGATGGCGCAGCAAACGACCGCAGTGGAGGTTTCGGCGGCGGCGATTACTTTGGACACCACGACGCAGGCACAGTCCATGACGCTAACGGATACGGCCGTGCAAGACATGCCGCTGAACGGGCGGGACTTCTCGCAGTTGATCGCCATTTCCCCGGGATATGGCGGTTACTCGGTGGGGGGATTTGGCTCGCTGAACGGGACGCGCGCGAACCAGATGAACTGGCAGATCGATGGAACGGACAACAATGATTTCTGGCACAACATTCCGGCGGTGAATCAGGGCGGCGTGTCGGGAATCGCGGGCGTGGTGATGCCGATCGATGCGGTAGATGAATTTACGGCGCAGACGCAGTCGACCGCCGAGGCGGGAAGGAACGCCGGAGGCACGGTCAACCTGGTGATCAAGACCGGCGGGAACAGCTTGCACGGCAGCGCTTACTACTACAACCGGAACGAGTTCTACGCGGCGAAGTCGCCGTTCTTTGTGGCGAGCCCGGAATTTCCGAAGGCTCCCCGATTGCGGAATGAAAATTATGGGTTCACCGTAGGTGGACCGATCATCAAGAACAAGACCTTTTTCTTTGCGGGCTTTGAAAAACAGGACTACATCTTCGGGCTCACGGGCAAGTCTACCGAGCCATCGACGGCTTGGGTGAGCGATGCCCAGGCGGTGCTCACGAAGTTTGGAGTGGCGGAGAGCCCGCTGTCGGCGACGCTGCTTTCTACGTTGTGGCCCAGCTCGATCTTGAATCTGCCTGGGACACTGAACAATTATTTCGCCACGGTTCCGGGCACGGGCTACAGCTACAACGGAGTGGTGAAAATAGATCACAACTTCAACGAAAAGCATCACTTGTCGTTCCACTACTTCGTGGGACAAGGCAGCCAGACGCAGCCGCCGGGCGCGAGTTTGGCGTTGGCCACGGCGAGTTCGAACCTGGGCGACTATTTCGAGGTCGCACCGATCCACGTGCAAAACTATTCGCTGGTGCTCAATTCCGCTTTCTCGACGCGAATGACGAACCAGATCCTGTTCGGAGTCAGCTATTTCAATCAAACCTTCCGCGATGCCAACAGTAGCTTCGATACGGCCGCGTTGGGGTTGAACCTGAGCCCGGACGCGACGATTAACGGGAAACCCATTCTGGGGGCGCCAAACATCGCCATCTCGAATTTCGATCAGGTGGGCATCACGCCGCCCGAAGGGCGAAACGACATAACCGGACATTTGACGGATATCGTTTCGTATAGCATCGGTGCGCACCAACTGCGCTTTGGTGGCGAAGTGCGCCAGGGCCGTGTGGATGCGTTCTATTTCCGGCGGTCGCTGGGAGCATTCACGTTTGATGGCACGCAAGGACCGTGGGCGGGTACCTGCGCCGCGGCCGATACGACCTGCGCCGCGACCAACGCGTTGGCCGATTTTCTTGCCGGCGACGTATCGACTTCCTCGATTGCCGTGGGAAACGCGGAGCGCCACGTTACGGCGAACGGTTTGGACTTTTTCGGACAGGATGCGTGGCAAGTAACGCGCAAACTGAACCTGAATTTAGGGCTGCGGTGGGAATACTTCGGGCCGCTGCATAGCAGCGACAAGGATCTGGCGGTTTTTATCCCAGGGCGGGGACTAGTCATCCAGGGAAATGGAATTGGTTCCATATTCCCGGCTGACAAGAACAATGTCGCTCCTCGGATAGGTTTCGCTTATCAGCCTACCGGGAAAGCGGATCTCGTGGTGCGCGGTGGGTTCGGGGTCTTCTACGATCAGATCAACATAAATCCGTTCCTGGATTTCCGGCCGCCGATTAGCGCCGCGGATGGTCTGCAGGACAATCCGATCGGCCCAAGCCCGGTCGATAATTACAGCCGGGACACCTACAACTGGGACGCTGCGCAGGCTGGCGGAGCGTCGATTTTCCCAGGGGTCACCACCTGCCCGACGCTCAGCGGTTGCCCTCACAACTACAACGTTTACTCGGTGAACCAGAACTTCCGCACGCCGTACTTCTATAACTTCAACCTGCAGGTGGAAAAGGCGTTGGGAAGTGCCGCGGTGTTGCAGGTTGGATATGTCGGAAGCGAGGCGCGGAAACTTTCGGTGTTTCTCAACCTCAACCAGGCACTGCCGGACGGGACTATTCCACTGGCAGCGCAGTACCCAAACATCGGATCCGCTTTGCAGCTGAATAGCATAGGTACGTCGAACTACAACTCGCTACAGACCACGCTGAAGGTTCGATCGTGGCATGGAGTCACGTCGCAGTTTGCCTACACTTGGGCGCATGCGCTCGATGAGATGACGGAATACCGCGGGCAAATTCCTTTATTCAGCTTTAACAGCATAAAACAGGAATACGGGAACAGCGATTTCGATACGCGCAATAACTTCACCGCGTTTGCTACGTACGACGTGCCAGGTTCTTCGTGGGGCCCGAAAATACTCACGCACGGCTGGCAGTTGAGCACGCTGATGAGTTTTCATAGCGGACAGCCATTTAACCCCTCGGGACCCGGTCCATCGGGTACGCAACTCCCCGGATTAAACGTAATTGCCGATCCATTCGCCGGCGTTTCTCACACATTCAGCGCGGCCAATGGAGGTGAGCAATGGATCAACCCAGCGGCGTTCTGCGTACCTGGGGCGGCGGGCTGCAGCGGTCCGACAAATCCGATCGGGGACTTATCTCGCAATAAGTACTACGGCCCTGGATTCGCGGATGTTGATCTCTCCGTGATCAAGAACATTCCCATTACCGAGCGCTTCAAGATTCAGTTGCGCGCGGAAATGTTTAACCTTTTCAACCGCATCAACCTTGCGAGCGGTGCCGGCTCCGTTGGCGCAAACGGCGTCGTCAGCGATACCATCGGCGACTTCAACGGAGCTCCGGGCCTAGGTCCGGGTGAGCCGTTCAACATGCAATTGGCAGCGAAGATCATCTTCTAAAACTAGGCTCCGCCTCCGATTCGTCGCAATCGGTAACTGACTCTGTGTCCGGAGCTACGGCGGGTCCGAGCGGTTGAGATCCTTCGCTGCGCTCAGGATGACAACAATTTGCACGGAAAAAGGGCTCGACGGGTGACCGCCGAGCCCTTTTCTTTTTGTGCCTTCCTTAGACTGGCTGGCATCGAAGAGACTACGACGGTGCAGGAGGGCTGCAGCAGGCTAGCGGCCCACGCTTTGTCGTGTGTTTTCTATCATTTTAGAGAACGAGGAAGAGGGATATGACGGAAGCAGCTCAGAAAACAGCCGTGCAGAGTCAAAAGCCGGAGACTTTTGCCGCCAAAGGGTTCGCGGCGCGAAGTGCCAAATCTGGTCTGGCGCCATATAGTTTTCATCGGCGCTCACCAAGGCCGCAGGACGTGCAGATCAAGATCTTGTATTGCGGCGTTTGCCATTCCGACCTGCACCAGACACGCGACGAGTGGCAGATGGTCATGCCGACGGTGTATCCCTGCGTTCCGGGGCACGAGATCGTTGGCCGAGTGGTCAAGGTCGGGCGCGACGTGAAGAAGCTGAAGGAAGGCGACCTCGCTGCCGTCGGATGCATGGTTGATTCGTGCCGAAAGTGCGCGAGTTGTCTAGCCGGCGAAGAGCAGTACTGCGAAAACTTCTTGACGTTGACCTACAACGGCGAGGACAAGATTCTTGGCGGCGTGACCTATGGGGGCTACTCGGACAGCATCGTGGTGGACCAGAATTATGTTTTGCGCGTGACCAATGGACTGGATCCGGCGGGAGCGGCGCCGCTGCTTTGCGCCGGCATCACGACGTATTCGCCGCTGCGGCACTGGAACGTTGGTAAGGGGCATAAAGTGGGCATCGTGGGGCTCGGCGGACTGGGTCACATGGGATTGAAATTCGCGAAGGCGTTTGGCGCGCATGCCGTGTTGTTCACAACGTCGCCGAACAAGACCGCAGATGCGGTGCGGCTGGGCGCGGATGAAGTGGTTATCTCGAAGAATGAAGCGGAGATGCAGAAGCACGCCGGAAGTTTCGATTTTATTCTGGATGCGGTTTCCGCGGATCACGACCTGAATGCATACCTGCAATTATTAAAGCTGGATGGCACGATGACGCTGGTGGGGGCACCAGAAAAACCAGCGCCGGTGTACGGGTTCAATTTGCTGATGAAGCGGCGCCGCCTTTCGGGTTCGGCCATCGGCGGAATTCGCGAAACGCAGGAGATGCTGGATTTTTGCGCGGACAAGGGAATCACCGCGGACATCGAAATGATCAAGATACAACAGGTCAATGAGGCTTACGAACGGCTGCTGAAGAGCGATGTGAAGTATCGATTCGTGATCGATATGGCTTCGCTGCAGTAGGCGGGGGACAGCGGCCCGATGGAGCAGTCAGAGTTTTTAGCGTCGGCGCCACCCGGGATCTCAGCTGGCCTGGACGGTTCGTTGCGGCCGTGAATGTAGGGTGGCGTTGTGCCAAATGGAGCGGTTGAGGTCCTTCGCTACGCTCAGGATGACAGTTGCTTGATTAGGATGACGATTAGTGGAAGGGAAGGGGCTCGACGGGCAACCGCGGGCCCTTTCGTCTTTTTCAGGCAAAGGGATTCGAGATCGTCAGGCTTTCGAATTGCTGTCCATCCTGAAAGTCTTCACTGTAAAGGGTGTCGCACTGGCCTTCGATTGCGGACGCAACGATCAGCGAATCGTCCCAGGGCAGGCGGAATCTGCCTCCAATCCTTAAGGCCTCGCCATATAGCGCGGGTGACGAATGGATCGACATTAGTGGACGAAAGGTTGTCGACAAATATTGTTCGGCGTCCGCGGTGCTCATCGGCTTTTCAAAACGGCGCAAAGCGACATTGAAGAATTCTTGCACCACTTGATAGCTGACGATTCCAGCGTGAGTCTCGATCGCGCGCCTAATCAGCTTGCTCGCCAGGGAAGCTTTTGCGGGTGAGCTAACGTCGAACGAATATACGAAGACACTTGTATCCAGGAAGAATCTACCGTTCATTCATTTCGTCCCGAGTGAAATGCCGGCCCGCCTGGACATGTTTTAGACGCTTCATCAGAGAGTCGTATTCCTGCGTGCCGCCATCTTGAGCGGTGAGCTGTTCCAGCCATTCGCGGAACATGGCGTTGAGGGTCTTATGGCGGGATTTGGCCAACAGGCGAGCCTGCTCGATCAGCTGTTCATCGGCGCTGAGGGTGATGTTCTTCATACGTAAATAGTGTACACGAAAGTCGTGTTCTATGGCTATGATGAGGGCTGGCGGGCCGGGCTGAAGCCCGGCGCGTACACGTGAGTTACATAAGCGAATTACATAGGCGGTATTCTGGTAGAGTGCTGCGGCTGGGTTGTGTGGGGGCGCGATCCGTCTTATCCAGTGAAATTGGGTGGAATTGGGGCTCTGCGCTCGTGCTGATTGGCCAACGGTTACCCAGACGCTATAGATTTGAGGCACTGGCAGGGCTTGTTGGGTTTGTGTAAGTTTTTCATGCTCCGCTGCGTACTAGTCTATGGATGCGCCGAGACCAGATCGGATGAGCGCGCCGGGGAAGACGGAACCGACGGAGGCTGTCGCACGGGCGCGGGCAGGGGATGCTGACGCCTGGGGCGACCTTTACCGGGAGTTCGCGCCCGCAATATTCCGATTTTGCCGGAGGGCGCTGCCTACGCGGGAAGACGCGGAAGACGCCACGATGGAAATCTTCATGAAGCTGCGAGATAAGCTGATCCAATATGACGAGACGCGATCCTTCAGCGCGTGGCTGTACAAAGTGGCGGCGAATCATTGCTGGGACCTGTTGCGGCGGCGCAAGATTCGTCAGGACAAAGAGACCGATGACGTCGCGGACGTGCCGCTGGAGCATCCGGACCCCAACCAACTGGATCGAATGATCGAACAGAGCACGAACGAAGAGGTGCGGCGAGCGCTGGCGAAGCTGGGGGCGCGGGCGCGCATGGCGCTGGTGATGCGCTACTACTCGGATATGAGTTACGACGAGATTGCCGATGCGTTGGGAGTGCGGCGCGCCTTCGTGGGCGTGGTGCTGCTGCGTGCGCGGCATGAACTGCGGCAGGCATTGGGCGAAACTGGAGCGCTGGCCGCGGGAGGAGCTTTGTGAGCGATATGGATAATCCGCTGGATGACCCGGTGTCGGGAGAGCGTCAATCCGACGAGCGGGAGACGAAGCACCTTGACGAAATGGTTTGCCTGCTCTATATCGAGCGGCAACTGGACCGCGCGCGGGCGCAAGAAGTTTCGGCGCACACGCAGGAATGCAACGAGTGCCGAACGCTGCTGCGCGCGATGGAGCGCGAATCGCGGCTGCTGACGCGGGCGATGTTGGAGGAGGATGAAGCGCTGCCGGCAAGGCTGGCGCACTTCCAGGAGCGGGCGCGGAGGTCGATGCAATGGATTTGGGGAGTGGCATTTGGTCTGGCGGCGACGGGCGTGTATGCGCTGTACAACGAATACATCGTGCCTTGGCAGGACAATTTGGCACAGGCGGGATTTGGAAGCACGAGCTTGCTGAATCTGCTGATCTTTCAAGGCGCGTTTTGGAAAGGGTGGCAATCATTGATCACTCTGCTGGAGGTGGTGGCGATGCTCACGATAGGTGGCTTCGGCCTGGCTTTCTTCCGGCGGCGGTTGCGGCGCGGATCGACAGCGCTGGCGCTGGTGCTGACGGGGTTCTGCGCGGTTGGAGCGTTGACGATGCCACCGGTAGCGTCGGCGCAAGATGTTCGGAAAGGTGAGACTGTCGAAATTCGATCTGGCGAAACCGTCAAAGGAGACGTGTTCATCTTCACGCACCGCGCGCGGATTGATGGCACCGTCGAAGGAGATGTGTTCCTGTTCACTCAGGACGCGACTGTTGGAGGGCACATCAAGGGTGACGTCATTGCCTTTGTGCATTCGCTGCGAGTGACCGGGGAGGTCGATGGAAATGTTCGAGCGTTTGCGAACAACACAACCGTGACGGGCACCGTAACCAGGAACGTGCTGACGTTCGATGAGCTTGTGGGTGTGGATCCTTCCGGGAAGATCGGTGGGAGCCTGACGGCATTTGCACAGAGTATCAACCTGGATGGGGAGATCGGACGCAACGTGCTGATATTTGTGCAGCATGGGGCGATTTCGGGGACGGTGGACGGCAGGATCGATGCCAAAGGTGATGCGCTGAGAATCAATTCGTCCGCCAAGGTAGCTGGGCCGATTCGTTTCGAGGGAGATAATCCTCCGGATGTGGCCTCCGATGCCAAGATCGCTGCTCCGGTGCAATTTACGAAGACGGAGCACAAGCCGAAGTATCGAGAGAGCGGCTACTACGTCTGGCAGGTGATCTGGGCGGCGGCGTTTGTGCTATTTGGACTCGTATTGTTCCAGGTGATGCCGGAGTTTTCCAAAGAGGCGACGGATAGCGTGGAGCACTATGGGGCATCGTTTGGGCTTGGGGTGTTGGTGTTTTTTGGCGTGCCTATTGCGGCTGTGATCGCTTGCGCGACGGTCGTGGGGCTGTTCATCGGAGTGTCCACGCTCTTCTTGTGGTACGCGACGCTGTACTACGCGCAGATTATCGTAGGGACGCTGGTGGGGAAATGGTTGTTGGGGCCGGCCAAGGAGACTTGGCCGCTAATTGGCCGGATGGCGGTGGGAGTGGTGATCGTGCGGTTGTGCACGACCGTGCCGCATATCGGAGGATGGGTGAAGTTCGGTGTGATGCTGTGGGGTATCGGCGCAATTTCCTTGGCGCTGTATAGGCGATTCCAGCCGGCTATTTCAGCGGGGATACCAGGGGCGCCGCTTGTGCCGACGCCGCTGCCGCCGAATACCACAGTGGGTGGTGCGGTGCCTGCCTGAGAGAGGATGCGCTGAAGCGCGCCTCTACCTGCATTGACAACATATTGCCTATCAGGCACCTCGACGGTGGGGCTTGCGTCGTCCGTGTCTGGATCTACGTTACCGTCAGCGTAACGGTCACCTGATGCGTCAGGCTGCCGGAAGTGCCCGTAATCGTCAGCATGTACGTTCCCGCAGGCGTACCTTTGTGCGGCACGCCGCTGCAACCTGTCTGCGATAGGGCCAGAAGCGCAGCGAAGGTCCAGGCGAGCCTCCTGGCGGCGGGTTGACGGCGCACGATCCAAGCAGAAACTAAGACCAACCCGAACAAAATAGGCCAGACCACGGTTGGGAGACGCGGAACGGCGCGGAACGAGCCGGCCGGGGGGATAACCATGGTCCGGACGGCCGTTACGACGGAGCCACTTGAGGTGGCACCGCCCGTGGTGGGGGTCACTGTGGTCGGGGCGAGCATGCACGTGGAGTCCACAGGGGCGCCCGCGCAACTCAGGGCCACCGGAGTGGTGTAGCCGTTGAGGCTGGTGATCGTCACCGTATAGGCGGCGGTGGCGCCGGCGGCGACGCTTGCGGTCAGCGGGGATACAGCGATGCTGAAGTCCGGAGTGTTGGTGATGCCGGTGCCGGATAGCGCAACGGTTTGTGGGCTGCTGGGGTCGCTGTCGGCGACGCTGAGGGTGGCTGTTGCTGCCCCTGTGACCGTGGGAGTGAAGGTGACGTTAATGCCGCAGTTTGCGCCGACGGCCAGAGTTGCGCCGCAGGTGGTGGTTTGCGCGAAGGATGATGCCGACGCGCCGGTGATGGAGATGGCGATGCCGGTGAGAGCAGAAGTGCTGTTGTTGGTTAGAGTTGCGATCTGCGGAGTGCTGGTGGTGGTGATGTTCTGATTGCTGAAAGTGAGAGTAGCGGGTGTGAGTGAGATGAGGCTGGGGGTGGCGGTGCCAGTCCCCGTGAGCGGCACTGTCTGCGGACTGCTGGGATCGCTGTCCGCAATGCTGAGCGTCGCGCTCTCAGCGGCCTGCGTCGTGGGGGTAAAGATCACCACGATGTTGCAGGTTGCACCGACGGCCAGGCTTGTGCCGCAGGTGGAATTCCCCTGGGTGAAGTCGGCCGAATTGGTGCCGGTAAATGAAATTACAATGTTCGTTAGAGTACTCTTGGTGAGATTGGCGAGCTGAACGGTTTGCGGGGTGCTCGGCGTTTTAACAGTTTGGTTCCCGAAATTGAGTGAGGTTGGAGCGGTGAAAACGCCGACGGCGGCCGTGGGAGAAAGTTTCACAGCGTAAGCTCCCCCAGTCTTGAACGTCGTCTGAAAGGCGGCCGGCGTCACCGGGAAATCGGATGATGTAGCGAGTCCGGTAATATAGACGTTGGGCGTCGTAGGGGAATCTATGGCGATGGCGTCGCCGTCATCGCCCGTGTTGCCGCCGTAGTAGGTGGAAAATGTCAGGGCGGAGCCGGTCGGATTCATGACCGAAACGAAAATGAGATTCCTGTTGAAGGTGGTACGCGTGGTTTGCGGCCCACCAGGCAATGTCGGGAAGTCCGGAGACTCGGTGCTGCCGACCAGGTAAGCATTGCCAACACTGTCCACCGCAATGCCACCAGGGCTGTCAAATTTGGATCCCCCTAAGAATGTCGAATAGATCAGCGAGTTCGTCAAAGTTTTTGTGGTGTTCAGGCGAGCGACAAACACGGTCTGATCCGTATTTTTTGGAACGGCCTGAAACGCGCCCGAGGTCACGGGAAAGTCGGCGGATTCGGTGCTTCCGATGACATAGGCGTTGAAATTCTGGTCCAGAGCGATGCCTGCTCCAAAATCACCGAAGCCCGTTTGCCCAGGATTGTTGGTGGCGGTACCACCTAAATAGGTGGAATAGACGAGATGGTTGGGTGTCGTCGTATCGATTTGGGCAATGAAGGCGTTGCCGGCGGTGCCCTTCATGGCGGCTTGAAAGGCATTGGTGGACGTTATGGGGAAGTCCGGCGATTTCGTTTGACCGGTAATATAGGCGTTGAAGTTGGCGTCGACGGCAATACCGTGGCCGATGTCGCTAACCGAACCTCCTAACAAGGTCGAGTAGACGAGTGAAACGGAACCGCTTTTGGTGGTGTCGATTCGTGTCACGTAGGCCGTGGGGGTGCCCACTTTTGGGGTGGTTTGAATGGCGGTCCCAGGGGTAGTCGGAAAATCGGTCGAGGAAGTGAAGCCAGTAACATAAGCGTTCGCATTGCTATCCAGCGCGACAGCGTAGCTCGCGTCACCCACCGAGCCACCCAGATAGGTGGAGTAAAGAAGTGTCGCGCCGGTGGGATCCAGTTCTGAGAGGTAGCCGCTACTGAAATTGTTTTTGTTGACGATTTGAAGTCCGGTCGGGGTGGTCGGGAAATCCATGGAGACCGTGACGCCAGTGACATAGACATTACCGTTCGCATCCACGGCAACGCCGTCTGTGACGTCCCCCTGCCCCGTTTTCCCACTACCGCCCAGGTAAGTGGCAAAGATCAACGCCGTGCCGTTCCCGTTTAATTTTGCAACATATCCGCTTGCCCCTGACGGGTCATTGTTAACGGTCTGGTAGGCCCCGGAGGTCACTGGAAAGTTCGTGGCACTTGTAGACCCGACGATAATAGCGTCGCCGGTTGAATCTACCGCGATGCCGTTGCCGAAGGTGGCGCCGGTTGATCCGCTGAGGAAAGTTGCATAGTCCACAACCGGATCGATGACGAGCGTCTGCCGAGAATCAAAGGGACCAACCTGAATGCTGAGAAGACCAGGTCCACGCTGGACGTAGTTTGCGGCGATTTCCTGCCGTGCGCCGTGGGATTCCTGATAGGCGCGTGGTTGATGGAGTGATACTTCGCCTGCGGCTGTGGTGATAATCGCGTCTCCACTCGAATTGACCTTTAGATTGTCGGCCCCGTCAATACGAATGGCAATTTGTTGCACATCGGCGCCTGGGGCGACGATGTAGTCTGATTCCAGGCGCCCTTGATTGCCGTAATAGACGAGGTCCACGCCAGGGTATACGCCGTCATATTTCACTTGGGCGAATTGCTGGACATTACGGTGCCATTTGGCTGGATCGTTGCCGACGAAATAGTTGCTGTGACCGGATTGAATGTCCAAGCCGTGAACCTTCGGATGGGGGTTCGACTGCGCCAGCGCAAATCGCACGGCCACGCTGCGCGTCTTTTTAGAACTGTCCGGAACTGCAGGGTGTTCAAGCGGATTTGTGCCGGTCTTGTCCTTGACGTCCAGGCGCAGGGTCGCCTCCTGATCTGTCAGAAAGAGGGTATAGCCGCCGCCGTGCGCCAGGAACCTTACGCGTGGGTCGGACTGGCCGGAATTTTGTTCGAAGCTGAGCGGCAGCTTGCCGTAGGCATCAAGAATCGCGTTATGTCGAATATCGCCGGACACTCTGGGAGAGAATTTGGCGGTAATTTTCGAGTCTGCAAAATGGCGCTGGGCAATTACGACCGCCAGTATTGCGAGGCAAGCCACGCCGATTGCGAAGAGCGCACGTTTCATCGAATCCCCCACTTCGTGGACTCCTGCGAACCCAAGTTCGCGCACAATTAGAGGTAGAGTCCCGTGCATTGACTGTACGCGGTTGTGGCGTGGAATTTGGCCTGAACCCCAGGTGTATTGCTCAAAATTTCAATGGCGGACTGAGGACAGGTGCTGGGCGACAGCGGTTGGACATCGGGCCCTGAGCGCGTGTGCTATCGTTAGCGGTGGCGCACCCGTTGCGAGCAGGCGGTGCGCGGAAAGAATCACTTTGGCCAAGCGCGAAACAGCGACATCGAGACGGCGGGAGGGCGTTGCGACGCTCGTGAAAGGCGTTCCCGCGGAGCGCGTGTACGTGCCGTTTGACGAGGATGTGCCGCGGGGAGAAGTGGGCCATACAGTGGTCGATGCGGGCGCTGCGTCACGTGAGAAGAGCTCGGGACCGGCTATGCACGATGTGTTCGGACCGGGAGGACTTCTCGAGCGCTGCATGATTGGCGGGTACGAGCACCGCGTCGCTCAGTTGGAGATGGCGGAGTTGGTGCACGATGCGTTTACTTCAAAGCATCATGCCGTTGTGGAGGCCGGCACGGGCACCGGGAAGACATTGGCATACCTGCTGCCGGCGATATGCAGCGGACGGCGTGTCGTTATTTCCACCGCAACCAAGTCGCTGCAAGAGCAGCTCTACCAGAAGGATATTCCGTTCCTACAGAAGCATTTTGCGCCGGAATTGAAGGTTGCGGTGATGAAGGGGCGGTCGAATTTTCTGTGCCGCGTCAAGGCGCATCAGATGGCGGATCAGCCCCTGTTGAAAGGGCTGGAGGAGATTGACGCATTCCGGCAAATCGGGGATTGGGCGAAGTTGACGGAGACTGGCGACCGCGCGGAACTTACTTTTTTGCCGGATGATTCCGATTTGTGGACACGGCTGGATGCTAGACGCGATACGTGTTCCGGTCAGAAGTGTCCGGAGTTCAACCAGTGCTTCGTTACGGCGATGCACCAGCGTGCGAAGGACGCCGATCTAATCATCGTGAATCACCATCTGTTTTTCGCGGATTTAGCGCTCAAGCAGGACGATTTCGGGAGCATCTTGCCGGAATACTCTGCGGTGGTGTTCGACGAGGCGCACGAGATGGAGGATGTGGCCAGCGATTATTTCGGGCGGCAAATTTCGAATTACCGGTTTGAGGAACTGGCTCGCGACGCGGACCAGACATTGCGCCTGCTGAAGTTGGGTTCGGCGGCGCTTCTGCGACGGACGCAGCGAATCCGCGAACGGGGACGAGCGTTTTTCGATAGCTTTCCGGCGCGCGACGGGCGCTTTCCCTTTTCACGGGCCGAACGCGAGGCGTTTCTGGAGCAGCACCGCGAAGCGTACGATGCGCTGGCGACCGCGCTGAAGGGTCTGGAAACCGAATTCGCCGCGCTGACGCAAAAACCCGAAGAGCTTACGCGGATTGCGCGGCGTAGCTTTGAGTTGCGCCAGGAATTGGCGTTTCTGTTCGAATCGAACGAGCGCAACTTCGTCTATTGGTACGAACGGCGGAACAAAGGGGTTTTTCTGGCGGCCACGCCGATCGATGTCAGCCAGATCCTGCGTGAACGGCTGTTTGAGAAGTTCGACACCGTCGTGCTTACCTCCGCCACACTCACCGTTGGGGGACGGTTCGAGTATATTCGTCAGCGCGTCGGGCTCGACCACACGAAAGAAAGTGCTTTGCCCCCGGAGTTCGATTGGGCGAAGCAGGCTCTACTGTACATGCCACGGACAATACCTGACGTGCGCAATCCGGGATTCGCGCCGGCAGCGGCGGATGAAATTGTGAAGCTCTTGGAACTTACCCAGGGGCGGGCGTTTTGTTTGTTCACGAGCTATTCGCAGATGAATGATTTGTTCGAGCGGGTGCGAAATCGGGTTTCGTTTCCGCTGTTGCTGCAAGGTACCGCGCCGCGGTCCGTGTTGCTGGAGCGATTCAAGAACACCGCGGGGGCAGTATTGTTTGCGACTTCCAGCTTTTGGCAAGGTGTGGACGTTCCGGGAGACCAGCTTTCCTGCGTGATCGTGGACCGTTTGCCATTTGCGGTGCCCAGCGATCCAATTGTTGCGGCGCGAGTTCGGGCTTTGCAGGAGGAGGGGCGGAATGCGTTTGCGGAGTTTCAGGTGCCGCAGGCGGTGTTGGCCTTGAAGCAGGGGTTTGGGCGGCTGATTCGTACGAAGACAGATCGCGGGGTTTTGGCGCTGCTGGATAGCCGGATTGAGCGGATGCCCTATGGTAAGATTTTTTTGGAGTCGATGCCGAAGTACGCTACGACACATGAGTTGCGGGATGTCAGACGGTTTCTGGAGCAAGGCTAGGTCTGGATGCAGGCGGCGAGCGGCGAGCTTCGTGGCTTGGCTTGCGCCTGTGTTCAATCTAAACCCCGCCCTCTCGGTCCTTCGAAGCTCAGGATAAAAGAGAGCGGCTACAGGTTTTGTTGCCATGATTTGCGACTGATTTTCTGTCTAGAGACCCGCCTCTCTTGAGGGAGGCGGATACAGCAGGGATAGAATGTTTCAAGTTAGTGTGGAGGAGACGTTTTCGTCAGGGCACGCGCTACGCGGTTATCGCGGCAAGTGCGAGAATGTGCATGGCCACAATTACCGGGTGCGCGTAACGGTGGAAGGGCCGCAGCTGGATTCGATCGGCTTGCTCTGCGATTTTACCGAGGTCAAGCGCGTGTTGCGCGAAATTATCGGGGGGCTGGACCACCAGTTCATCAACGATCTTGAGGCGTTTCGCACCGTCAACCCGTCGGCGGAAAATCTGGCAAAGTATTTTTACGATGAGGTGAAGCGTCAGCTGACAGGGTTACCTGCGGGAGCGCGGGTTACCGATACAATCGTTTGGGAAACGGATACGGCCAGCGCGCAGTATCGGCCTGGCGTGTAGTGGAAGGCGACGCCATTTTCAGCATCGGGGAACAATGAATCGAGCTATTTATATCGTCATGATTCCGGTCTTCTTGGTAGCATTGGGCTACATCCTCGTTTTTCGGTCGGTGGGGCTTGCGCCCGGATACGCGCGGTTGATCATTGCGGTGACGGTATTTTTCCTGGCGATCTGGTGGTTGGCCCGCAGGACCGCGCGCGCGAAGTCCGGGCGTCAGTAGACATTAAGAGCGCAGGTCATGTTTATCACCGAAATATTCAAGTCGATTCAGGGAGAAGGAACCCGGGCTGGGCTTCCGTGCATTTTCGTGCGGCTCACCGGCTGTAATCTTCGTTGTACATGGTGCGACACCGCGTATGCATTTCATGGCGGGAAGAAAATGAGCGTTGAGGAAGTGTGCGCGCGCGTGGACGAGCTAGCGCGCCGCGGAGACGGCCGGCACGCCTCCACCGCAGCGATACCCTTGGTGGAGCTGACTGGGGGCGAACCGCTATTGCAGGAGGACATATACCGCCTCGCGGAGGTGCTACTGGCTGATGGCTACACCGTGATGATCGAAACGAGTGGGGAACGGTACATCGGGCGGCTGCCTAAAGCAGTAATCAAGATCGTAGACGTGAAGTGTCCGGACTCGGGAGAGGCCAACACGTTTGAGGTGCGCAACCTGGAAGCGCTTGGTTCGGCGGACGAGGTGAAATTTGTGATTTCCTCACGGCGCGACTACGAGTTCGCGCGCGAATTTACGGCGAAATACGGCTTGGAAGCTCGGGTTCGCCAGGTCCTGTTTTCTCCAGTGTTTGACGATCCTGAGGGAAAATGGCAAGGGTTGGAATCGCGGCAGTTAGTTGAGTGGATTCTCGCCGACGGGCTGCCGGTGCGGCTGGGATTGCAGCTGCACAAATTCGTCTGGCATCCTGCGACGAAGGGTGTTTAGACCTTGTCTTCCAGTCGCCGGCTGGGAAGCGAAGAGTTTCCTCAGGGGCTAAAGCCCAATCGTCCCAGCTCTTAGTGTCGGAGCTGAAGCTCCGACCCCCTGAGCGACGTTTGCACCGACTGTTTAAATAGCGTTTATGATGGTGCCGGATTTAGCCGGAAATGAAATGACTAATTCACGCAAAGCGGTCGTGCTTCTCAGTGGCGGGATGGACTCCTGCGTCAGCGCGGCCATGGCCCGCGAAAGGCATGGCGCTGGCAACATAGCACTACTTCACGCCGGATACGGGCAGCTTACTCAAGAGCGTGAGCGCCGCGCCTTTACGGACATCGCCGACTTTTACGGCGAGCCGCAGCGACTTATCGTGCAACTCGATCACTTCCGCGCGATTGGGGGTTCCGCGCTGACCGACAGGAATATTGGCATCCCCGAAAATCAGCTCGACGCTTCGCACGGCAGCAGTATTCCGGTTACCTATGTGCCCTTCCGCAACGCGCACTTTCTTTCGGTTGCGGTCAGTTGGGCGGAGGCGATTGGGGCCGGCGCGATTTATATCGGAGCGGTGGCGGAAGACAGCTCCGGGTATCCCGATTGCAGACCCGAATATTACCGGGCATTTCAAAATGTGATCCGCGAGGGGACCCGGCCGGAGACGGAAATTGAAATCGTGACGCCGGTCATCACGCTGAAGAAGAGCGAAATTATCCTGTGCGGCCGCGAGTTGGGCGCGCCGCTGCATCTAACCTGGTCGTGCTATCAAGGCGAGGATGTTGCTTGCGGAGCATGCGACAGTTGCCTGTTGAGGCTGCGGGCCTTCGCCGAGGCCGGAATAAAGGACCCGATACCGTACCAGCAGCGGGTCGCCGCCCGTTGAGCTTGGCTTCGGCTGTAAATTAGGGATAATAGGGCGCATGCCGCCCCGGGGGACTTCGGGTAGGAGCCTGCCCGTGACAAAAGGAGAATCGAGCATGAAGCTATCAAAGTTGAGTGCTTCGCGGTCACGCGTCTGTTTGACCGCTCAACGTTCACACGGGAGCAAACCCTGGGTGCGTATTACGATACTTATCGCCGCACTGCTTTGGACGGCCGCGCCGCGCGCTGCGGCGCAAATGGACGGATCTCTGAGCGGCAACGTTCTTGACGTTGCGGGCAAGCCTTGGGTCGATATGGTGATCGATGCTGTTAGCGACCAGGGTGCCAAACTCACGGCCAAGACAGACAAAGACGGCAACTACGCTTTCCATAATCTGCGCGCTGGCGTCTACACGCTCACGATTGAACTCCCAGCTCCCAACAAACCGTACGAGTTTGCGCAAGTTCATGTAGCGAGCGGAGCGGAGACGCCGAAGGTCAACGTAAACTTCAAGGACGTCATGGCGAAGCAGGGAACGGCGGCGGTCGAGCAGCAGAAGAAGGCGGAAGAAGAGAAGCAAAAGTTCCAGGGCATGAAACAGCATTTCGAGGCGGGGGTTGCGGCGCTGACGCAGGCGACCCAGGCAAAGGCGGATATGGCGAAAGCTCCTGCGGATCAGCGTGACACGCTGAAGACGCAAGTAGCGGATCTGTCCGGGAAGGCGGTAACGGAATTGGAAGCCGCTAAGGCCGCGGCACCGGAGAAAGACCCTAACCTTAACCTGATCTGGGCTCGGCTGGGTGATGCGTATGACACAGCGGGACGCGCGGACGATGCGGCGAACGCTTACAAGCAGGCGGTCGCGCTCAAGCCTACCGCGGCTTATTACAACAATCTCGGCGGCATACTAGGGCGCGCCGGCAAAATCGACGATGCGATGGCCGCTTACGCAAAGAGCGCGGAACTCGACCCCACAAATGCGGCGCAAGCTTACCGGAATGCCGGAATCACGATGTATAACGCGGGAAAAATGAAAGAAGCGGTCGAACCGCTAAAGAAAGCGACGGAACTCGATCCGAAGAGTGCGCAGGCGTGGTACCTGCTGGGTGCTTCCCTAGTTGGCGCGATGGAGTACAAGAAAGTGGGCGAAAAGTTGGAAGTGGTGGTTCAGCCCGGTACCGTGGAGGCTTACCAAAAGGCCGTGGAGCTTGATCCTAAGGGTCCGTATGGAGAACAAGCTAAACAGGGGCTCGATGCGCTGGCGCAAATCGCGCCGGGAATCGACACGAAGACCAAGGTTAAGAAGAAGTCCTGATCAAAGATCGGATGTAGTTTTTTTTTGGGCCAGCTCGCAAAGAGCTGGCCTTTTGTTTTTATTGGACGTGCCCTGTCAATTCAACCATGTCACGGCTATCCGGCTCGGCGGCACACAGGAGTGTCTGTGCTACCGCGAGGCACATACGCTCAGCTGTGCGCGAGTGTGCCGGTGGTTTTGGTGCGCCGGAGCGCGCGGGAAAAGACAGCGATTGAAATGGGGAGCAATATTGCGGCGATGAGAAACAGGATGGCCACGGAGCGCCACACAACCGCGAGTGTCGCGCCAGAGAGTAGCGCTGCCCTCATCCCATTCAACGCGTAGGTAACGGGATTGAGGCGAGCGGCAAATTGTAGCCAGTCGGGCAAGATGCTGGTCGGGAAGAGCATTCCGCCCGCGACGTTGGAGAATGAGAGCAGCAGCCACTTCGCTGGGTTTCCGCGCTTGAAAAGGAGCACGTAGCTTGCAGACAGAATGCCCAGGCCAGAGAAGGCGAGCAGCGTCGCCAGCAGAACTACGCAGACGGCAATCCAGTTCGCGTTTCGCAAGGGAAAGCCGAACAGCGCTGTTCCCCAGGCTACGTAAACGCCGACTCGCAGGAGCGCGGCCAAGAACGGATAGAGCGCTGAGCCCGCGAGCATTACTGGCAACGAGGTTTGCGTGATCAACAGTTGCTCGAGGGTGCCGCTGTCGCGCGCCTCCTGGATGCTTTCGTCGAAGGTATCGATGGCGGTGTGTAGGTACTCGAAAAATATCCAGCCGACGAGCGCGAAGGCGAAGTAGGTGGTGCCTTGCGGCAGGGAGTTTCGGAGTTGAGGGCTGTCGACGAATCGCGACATGTAATAAAACATGGCGGCACCAAACAGAGCTTCGATCGCTTCCAGAATGAACGGAGCGCGGTAGGTGCGGGCGATGGTCAGGTCGCGCCAGAAGAAAAGCCAGAGATCGCGAGCTACGCGCGTCATTGGCGGGAGCCTCCATCGATTTGGGCGGTGTTGCGGCCGGTCAGTCGAAGGAAGACGTCTTCCAGGGTCGACGAGTTGGTGCGCTTCTTCAATGCAGCGGGTGTGTCGCAATCCAGCAAGCGGCCCCGGTCGATGACGACGATGCGGTCCGCCAGCAACTCGACTTCGGGCAGCGTGTGGGAGGCAAAGAGCAGAGAAGTTCCCGCGCGTTGCACGATTTCCTTTTTCAAGAAGCGGCGGAATTCCATCGCGGCGATGGCGTCCAGACTTCGGGTAGGTTCGTCGAGCAAGAGAACGCTCGGCTGATGAACCAGCGCGCGGGCCAGACTCAGGCGCTGGACCGTACCTGAGGAGAGCGTGCGTACCTGGCGATCAAGGGCTTCGCCCAGACGGAATTGCCCGGCGAGCTGTGAAATGCGCTGGTTCGTGGCTGCGGAGGAGAGGTGATTGAGCCGGCCGAAGAATCTAAGATTTTCGCGGCCGGTCAGCCGGGCGTAAAAGCCGTGGTCGGTCCCGGCGTGGTACCCCAGCTTCCGCCGAACCTCTTTCGGCTGGCGAACGGCATCATATCCGGCCAGGCGAGCGGTGCCGCGCGTGGGTAGCAGAAGCGTGGCCAATATGCGCAGGAGCGTGGATTTGCCGGCGCCATTCGCGCCCAGCAGCGCCAGCGCCTCACCTTCGCGCACCTCGAAGGAAAGGCCAGCCAAGGCTACCGCGGTCGGGTTCTCGAATGGCTGCAAGAACGTGCGCCAGCCGCTGCGCGTCGGCGGGAACAGTTTTTCCAGGGACTCGATGGCAATCGCGGGTTCGGGCACGCAAGGATTTATAGCGTGTCTTCTTTGTGAAGACAAATCCAACAACGGCGCTCGAGGGATTCGTTCGGCCACTCTCAAGAGGCGGAGCCGCATCCAACCAACTTTAGAATTTCGGTGCTCAATGGTATCGTTGGTGCATCCTGCTGAGGGGTTGGTCCTGTGACTTGGGGATTGGCGTTGTGATGGTTTCGTTTGCAGACCGAGTGGCGGTGCCGCCGCTGGTGATGGTGCGCGTCCTCGACAACGAGGCGGTGCTCTTGAATCTGGAGACGGAGAAATATTTCGGGTTGGACCAGACCGGCACTCGGATGTGGCAACTGCTCACGGCAACTGCTTCGATCGATGTCGCGTTTCACGAGCTTCTCGACGAATACGATGTTGCGCCGGAATTGTTGCGGTCGAATCTCACGGAATTGCTGAGCTGGCTGGTTGACAACGGACTGCTCCAGATTGTCCCCTCGAATGTGGAAACTCGTTCAACGATTTAACGCCTTGGACAAGCGGGCGCAGAGACTCTTTCTGTGCGCCACCGTTCTGATGCCTATGATTTCTGCTAGCCTCCGTCTTCGCGGGCTGCGCGCGACGCAGGCAACGCTCGGGCGCTTTCTGTTGACCAGCGCCACTCCCCACGACCAGGCGAAAGGAAACATGGCCAAAGACGCGGCTCGAATCGCGCACATGGTGCATGCGGCTGCGCGTTATGGCCTTCTTCGGCCGACGTGCCTGGAAAGCTCGCTGGTGCTCTGGTGGTTTCTCGGTCGGCAGGGAATCGAGTCCAGTTTGCGCATTGGAACGCGGAAGACCGCCGGTGGACTGGAAGCACACGCGTGGGTGGAATTTGGCGGCAATGCGCTGGATGAAACTAGCGGTACGCTTCCAGACTATGCTCCATTCGATGCTGTGTTTCCGGTGTTGTCACGAAAGTAGGCGTGTCTTCGCGGCACGATTCCTCGAAACCATTCGTCGCGATCGACGGTTCGTTGTCATCCTTCATCCTCAACTACTAGTGCGCGGTGATCGGCTCGCGTATGCTTCGTGAAGCCGCCACGAGTTACGGAGATTTCTTGCGGAACATTTCTGCGAATGAACCTGGTGCACGCTCAGCGGAATGGCTGGCGTTGTTGCAGTGCGCGAATCCGCAGTTCTCCGCTGATCGTCTCAGTGAGTGTTTTAGCAAACCCTTCGATTGGCCTCGTTTGGTGATGCTCGCGGAAGAGCAGGGGCTTCTCCCGCTGCTCACGAAGCGGCTTGGCGAGCTGCGGGAAGACGTCGCGCCATCCGAAATTCGCCAGGAACTGCGCGATGCAGCCCGCGCGCAAACGCTGTTCACCTTGAGCCTGACTGCGGAACTGTTCCGCGTACTCGATCGTTGTGCAGCGCTGGGCGTCGAGATCCTGCTTACCAAAGGACCCGTTCTCTCCGCGCGGTGTTACGGCGATCCGGGCCTGCGGCAGTATACCGATCTCGACCTCGTTCTGCGCAACGCCGACATCGCACGGGCGACCGAAGCGATGATGGCGTTGAGCTACGATCCCAAAATTCCGCTCCAGGCCATTCGAACGGGAAGAGTTCCCGGCGAATACGTGTTTTTCCAGAGTGGCACGAAGCTTCTGGTGGAACTTCACACGGAGCGCACGTTCCGGTATCACCCGAAGCCGTTGTCGATCGAAAAGCTGTTTGAGCGGCAGACTCGAGTGCGCTTCGACGGCCACGATGTGCCCGCGCTGTCCGTCGAAGACGAGTTAATTCTGATCTGCATTCACGGCGCGAAACACTTCTGGGAGCGCCTGATGTGGATTGCGGACGTCGCGGCACTGGTGACGCACCAGAGTGTTGATTGGAATCGCGCGATTCTGGCAGCACGCGAAGTGCAGGCGGAGCGCATGCTCCGCGTGGGACTGCTCCTCGCGACGAATGTAGCCGGCGCGAAGTTGCCATCAAAGATCGTCGACAAAATTGGTTCTGATGTGCCCGCCGCGCGCATTGCAGCGCGAATCGCACGGCGGTTGCCCATTGTCAATGACGAGCCGTTTAGCTTGTTGGAGCGAGCTGCCTTTCGTATCCGGATGCGCGGCGGATTTCCGAGGGGTGTCGCCTACTTGTTGCGGCTTTCGGTTTCGCCGACAGAAGAGGATTGGGTGGCGGACGCCGAGGAAAAGAGGGCCGGAACACTGGACGCGATCAGCCGGCCGTTTCGTTTGGCGCGGAAATATGGACGGAGCGGGAAAGGATAGTCGTAGGAGAGCGGCTGGCCCTGCTCGGTAAATTAAATATTTGTGTTGCGGCCAATCCTCCGCTTCACCTTCTGCTCCCCCGCAGGCAAATCTACCGTCAGGGTGACTTCGCTTTTATTGCGCAGCACGGCCAAATGCACGGGCTTGCCGTCGTTCTTCGCTGCCAACTTTTCACGCAAATCGCCCAGCGACCGGATGCGGTCCCCGTTGAACTTGGTGATCACGTCGCCCGCCTTCATTCCAGCTTTTTCCGCGACGGAGCCGGCATTCACGCTGCGCACCAGCACGCCTTCACCATCCGGCGCGCCGAAGTAGCTGCCGAGCTGGCCGTTGATGTCTTCCGCATCGATGCCCAGACGCGGGTGGCTGTCCGGAAAAACCATCATGTCACTGTTGTCCCATTCCATCCCCGGCATATCCGGAATCTCCACTTCGGGCATGCGAAATGTAAATGCTCCCGGTGCCGCCTTCAGCATCGCGCGATGATTATCCTCGGCCTTTCCGAGGGTTGCACTGATTGTCTGCGCGCGCCCGTCACGCCAGATCGTAAGCTGGACGGTTCGCCCTGCCGGAATCTCGCGGATCATGCGGCGAAATTGCGCAGCGCCTTCCACGCGCTGCCCATCGACTTCGGTAATGACATCGGTCTCCGCAAGACCGGACTTCGAGGCGGGACTCTCTGGCACGACACCACCGACCACAACGCCGCGCTCGGCGGGAAGCTTGTACTCTTTCACGTTCTCGGGCGTGACTTCGCGGGCCTCCACGCCCAGCCAACTCGGCCCTTCGCTGTCCAGCAGTACCTCGACGTTGCCGGGACCTTGCTCCATCACATCCTGAAAGTCCTGAGTGTTGACGAGTACCCTCTGGTTGGCGGGATTCGCTTTGTCCGGCTCTTGACCCGCGGATGATCGCCCTGGAAGGGCCATCAGGACAGGCGTCAGCGCTACAAGTCCTGTTGCTGCAATCCAACCATTTCTTTTCATCGTCATCCCTCCGATCCGTTTAGACGCGGCAAACGCTAAACCGTCGACCGCAGGGCGACGACTCGGATTCCGCCATTGATCGTGTTCAGGTGTATGGGAGCTCCGCCTTTCCCCAGCTTGCCGTGAGTTTCGCGCGGACGTTGCGTACTCTCCAGCGCCAGTGGCAGTTCTGAATAAAAGCTACCGTTCAAGCATCGCGCTTCCAGACTTGCCTGGGTGCTTGCCGGGACCGCCAGTAAGACGGAACCATTGGTGGTTTCCGCGACCGCGCCATTCTTGTCCTGAAGATGCACCAATTCCAGATGCACGTTTCCATTTGTGGTGTGCGCGTGCACCGCGCCGCCACCTTCGAATACCTCGATGTTGCCGTTCACAGTGCGCAAATCCTCAACGTCCTCAACGCCGGCCACTCGCAGTGTTCCGTTGACCGTGCCGAGATGCTCGACGTGCGCGCGGCGCGGCACGTGCACTACGTACTCGACGGCAACCTCGACGCCTTCATTCTGTGGATAACGCGTGGTCACCGAGACTGAATCGGGCTTAGCATCGACGTCGATCGAAACAAGTTCGAGGTCCGATTCCTGGTGCTTTGCTGTCTTTACGGCGTGCACCTCGACCTCATTGCGATCCCAGGTCTGCACCTCCACCGTGCCGTTTACATTTTGCAGCTCGAACGAGCCGCCTTGTTGCAGGGGATAGGTCTGATCGAATTCTTTACTAATCGCGAAACACGGCACGGCCGAAGCCGTCGTCAGGACCAACGTCAGGAATGCAGCGATGCACAATGCGCGGCGAGCCATAACAGTTCCCCCTTCGATGAATCTTTCCGATGGACCCGAATGACCTGGGGACCCGAACAAAACTCGCGCGCATTCCGCGCCACACTACCCGCTCGTTTAGTGCAAGATGAAATTAAACGTCACGATCGAGATGACATCGCCCCGCTTGGCAAGCACCCAGGTTGGGTTCACCCGCCACTGTTTTACCGCCGCGATAGCGGCGTCCGCGAGGCTCGGTGCGCCGTCGATCAATTTCTCCACTTCAATATGGCCATCCCGCGTCGCCCGCACTTGGAGCTTCACCAGCCCTTGTACACCTGCCCGCATGGCGATTTCCGGATATACCGCCGATGTTTGAACAGTGACATGTTTCAGGAATTCATCCGGATCCTCGCGCACGCCGCCGACAAACGCAATCTGCAACCGGTCCAGCCAACTGTCGAGCCAATCGCCTTTGTCAGGCGGGATCGATCCAGTTTGTACCTGTGACGCCTCCGAGAGGTCGAACCCCGTGGCCATCAATTGGACACCATGCTCGCTGAGGCGCTCCTTCTGATCGCGAATCAGCGAATCCCGCAAAGCAACTTCCGAATCCAGAAATCGCAGATGAATCGTTCCGGAAGTCGTGCGTAATTTTAGCGGAGCCCCGCCGCCATTTAACGCGCACATCGCGTGCACTGAGCCGGGGCCGTGTGATGGTTGCATCGTAAGCCCTAACGCAGGGTCCGCCTCAATCCGGTGTTCGCCGCCCGACTCGACGGTGGCATCAATATCGGCTGCGAGATTTCGCGGAAGAAACACGATGATGTCGCCATTGCCGGAGGTTAGCTGCGATACTCCCGCCAGATGAACCGTGCCGCTCGAAGACGGGGAGTCTGGATTGATCCACGCGCGGATGCTGCCGCCCGCTGTGGCAGCGCGCACCGTGCCTGCCACGCGCGTCAGGCAAATACTTCCCGCACTCGACTCGACTTCCATTGGTCCGGAGACATACATGATGCGAATTCCGCCACCCCCGGTTTGCGCGCGAACCGAGCCGCGCACCTCGCCGAAATCGATCTGGCCTCCGCCAGTCCGCACGCTCACCAGGCTGCCTGCCTGACCTACGGTAATGTTGCCACCATCGGTTTGCAGATCGGCGCGCCCGCTGATCTGTTCGGCGCGGATGTGGCCTCCGCCGCTGTGGAGCAACGCATCCCCGGCGATATTTCCGGCTATGATGTGCCCACCGGCGGTAAACGCATTTACATCCCCCGCGACGTCGAGGACTTGAATGTGACCACCTTCGGTTGCAAGTTTCGCTACGAGACGCCCGGCGCGCGCATCGCGTGAATAGTTGACGCCAACGCGCCCTGTGCGAATGTTTCCGCCCTGCGTAGAAAGATTGGCGGTGCCACCAACGTCCTGCGTCTCGATATCGCCGGCTTGGGTCTTTACGTCCACGCTATAGCCGCGTGGCACGGCGATTTCGAATTGCACCCAAAATTGCACTCCGGCGGCGGACGAGCGGGCGATCTGTGGCGGCAGTGTTCCGGTGATCTCAACGCCCGCCTCGGTAGCCTGCGCCGTAAGGGAGTAGCGGCCGAGTAGACGCTCCGCGAGTGACCCGCGGGCGTCGGTTTCAATGTGGACGGTATACCGGATCGCAGGAGGTGCGCCCGGCGGCAGCGAAACGATCTTTACCGAACCGAGATCAGTTGAGAGCCGCAGCGTCAGCCCATCTTTCGTGGCAACTACTCCGTTGCGATCGGCGGCCACGCGTGATGGCGATGGCTCGCCTGGCTTCGTGGGTTCCACCGGAGCAGGCTCGATTGCGCTTGCCGCAGCCACTCCCGCGCAAGCCAATGCTCCGCATAGCAACATCGAAACAATCGTGCCATGCGTTCTCGCGGTCGACGCCATGCCGTGAAACATTGGAATCACTCTGACGTTCATCTTTTCGTTTGATCGATTTCGAATTCGCCCGAAGCTTGCTCAAGGGCGCAGGCAATCCGCTCATTGCACATCGCGCGTGCTAATTTGCCGCAACGCCGCCGCGCTACGCAACCGCACATACCGGTTGGGGTCGCTCCGCTCCAAGTCCTCCAGCGCGCGAACCACGCGATCCACTGACGAATCGCTGGAAAGCGAACTCACTTCCGTGGACGGCAATTCGCTCGCGGATCCCGGTCCATCCTGCGAATCGCCTTCCAGCGATCGCACCAGCAAATTCACTGCCTCCACGCGTACGCCCGGATTCGCGTCATGCCGCAGCGCTTCCAGCAAAGCCTCGCGGACGGAATCCTCTCCCGTCGAATCGCGAAGCGCCTCCAGTGCCTTCAGTCGCACTGCGGCATTCGGATCTTTTCGCGCTGCCGCCACTAACGCGTGCCGCACCTGCGCATCATTGCTGCGAGCCCGCAACGCATCCAGGCAATCCAGCCGCACACCCGGATCAAACCGCTCACCATTGGCCACCACATAGGTCAGTACCCGGCGAACGTCTGTATTGTCCACGTTTCCAATCACCATCAGCGGCTGTTCCGTGCGAACTTGCACCTGCAGAGTTCCCGGCGCGGCATCTGTCGTTGGAGCAAAATTGATTCCCGCCACGGCCATCTTCGATAGGTCTTCGTCGGTGATACGCGGCGGGGCCATCACGTTTACGGCTTGGCCCGGGCGGTCACCGGAGCCGTCTACGCCGCCGCTCAAGGCCAGCCACGGAGTTACCTGCGTACCGACCCCAATGCCAATCAAAACGAGGGCTGCGGCGCTCAACGCCGGACGCACGGCCATCCATTGGCGAACCCAGCCGAACGGCACCCAATGCTCCTGCACCGGTGGAGCTTGCAAGTCGTCGAGATGCTCGGAGAGTTCACTGCGGCATTGCGCCAGCAGCGCCCCGGTTGGGTCCAATTCATCCGCGGGCTGCGATGCGCCGGAGAACGCCGTCTGAAGCACCGATTCCTGGCCAAGCTGCTCCGAGCAAGTGGGGCAAACAGCCAAGTGCGCGTCGATCTGCTTGCGCTCTTGCGGATCGACTTCGTCGCACGCATAGAAAACGAGCAAGGGAGCTACATCCGCGCACCGCGTTAGCGGCCGCCCGCTCATCGCAACTCTCCCAACTGGCCGCGAAGTTTGCGAGTTGCGCGGAACAGGGAATTCTTCACCGTCTCTTCGGTAGTGCCCAGCGCATCCCCAATGGCGCGCAGCTTCAATCCTTGGTAGTGCTTCATCTCGAAAACTACCCGCTCCCGAGGCGACAGCAGTTCCATTGCGGTCGCGATGCGCGCTTGAATCTCTTTACCTAGCAGTCGTCGCTCGGGATCGAGCGCTGGTCGGTGCTCGCGCTGCCGTTCGAAAAAGTCGGTGATGCCCTCGTCGTGATTTGCGGAATTCATGTCCGGGGCTTGATCTTCCGGCCGGGCCTGCCGGCGGCGCAGTTGATCCAGGCACACATTGGTGACAATGCGATAGAGCCAGGTGTAAAAGCTGCACTCAAAGCGGAAGCGATGCAGGTTGCGGTAGACCTTGAGGAAGGCTTCTTGATAAACGTCGCGGGCGTCCTCGGGGCGCTTCATCAGGTTCAGCGCCAGCCGTAAAACGTCGCGGTCGTAGCGGCGCACCAGTTCCTCGAAGGCAGCGCGGCCACCCGCTTGCGCTTCGGCCACCAGACACCGCTCGTCGAGCTGGGGCAAGGAAGTCACCGTGGCCAAGGCGGCCCCGGTACTGGCAGCCTGGCCGAAAACATTAGCCAAAGCCAATCGAGGAAGCGGCATGTTCGCTTTCTATTCGCGCTTGTCTGGCGTTATGGCTTTGACCATAACACCTTAGCCCAATTTTAAATCGTCATCCCGGTGATGAGCCCACAGAGTAGCACCCAATTTGGACGTACTCCAGCGCAGTGGGTAAGCAGCCGCTTCCCATAGTTATAACGAGCGGGCTCCACTGTTTGTTTCTCATTTTAGGCACGGAAACAGTGGGTTGGAGAGGACTTCAACGCACGGGGTTCAACGAAAGCCAGGCCTTCATGCTGGAGACGGTACGGAAGGTCTTCGAATTCAGTTTGGCACCGGTGGTTTCCCAGTAGACGGTCGCATTGCCGGTCAGACTATCGATGCAAAGACGCTTGTGAACCTTGGTCTCGAGGTCCGGCAACTCATTTCTGAACCAGGCGACGTTGGCGTCGTCGCTGTCCTTTACTTCGACGAAACCATCGATGCGAGCCGCAGCTTGAAATTCCTGGAGTTTTTCCATGGCTTTTTCAGTCTACGCGACTTCCGGTCTCAGCGCCCGGAATTGACAGCACAGGATTCCCGTGGGGAACTATCGACCACTGTCCGGCACCGATCACTTGATTGCCATCTTGTCGGGAGCGCTACTCGAGCGCCAGGCAAGGAGTGGCCACGCCAGAAGGATCAGCAGCGCGAGAACCACGGCGTAGCCATTCAGCTGATAAAAGCGATCCGGTTGACCCAGCAGTTCGGCTGCGTCGAGTGCTAGAGCAGTGATGGCCAATACGAGAAAGCATCCGAGGATATTGAATCGCATCACGTAGCGCACCCCGAAGACCAGGACGCCGAGTAAGATCAACTCGGCCAGCCATTGTTTGACGAAATCCGCTGGGCCGCCCCAGTTGCCGGGCATCAGTGCCAGCGTTGCCAGTAAGAAGGTCAGAACGCGCATCCAGGGGGCGCGAAACAGCGCCGTGACGAAGGAGGCGGTTAACGCGACGACACCCGTGAACAGCAAGCTGTGCAGCGTCGATGTGCCGAGAATGGATGCGGCGGGAATGAACGCATCAAAATTCGAGCCAAACGAAGCTTCCATCGAACGATGCGCGGTGGGCCAATGCTGTGAGATCGCGTGCAACAACGTTTGTAAACCGATCAACGCGCCGGCTCCGCCGAGGCCGATGAACCATGCGTCGAGGTAGTAGGGTGCGGGCATCCCCGTCCAGCCAGGAAATTTTTCTTCGGGAAATACGCGCTTCGCGAAATAGAACGCCGCTCCGAATACGAGTGCCAGCACTCCGTAGTAAAACGGCCCACCGAGAATCGTCCCTATGGCCAGAGTGCCAAGCATGACCTTAAAGGGGATCGCTGTGTTGTATGCGCCCAGGAACGCGGGAATGCGGTTTCCGAACGCAAAAACCACGACGTAGGCGGCCAGACCCCAGAGTGCCCATAGGGAAAGTCGTCTCCATGGAATCGACCGCGCTTCCTCGGAGCGCAGGTTTCTCAGAAAAACAATCAGCGCGGTGATGGCCAGACCAGCGAGAAACAAGATCGGAATCGCGATCGTAAACACCATTCGAGAAAGAGTCAGTTCCTCCTGCTTCCGGCGCCAGTCGTCGGGGATTTTGATATATGTGCGGTAGTCCGTGACCTCATCGCCGCGCACGACAAGTTCGATTCGGGCATACGCGTGGCCATTCGATGCTGCGTCCGCGCGGGTCTCCGAATCGAGCGGTTCGGTCTGTTGCCACGTCAACGTGTGATCGATGCGGTGTGGTCGTTTGTCGGAGTTCGACTCAACCAGGTTCCATTGGCTCAGATCGATCTTTCTTTCTTCGCGCAGGATTTTCTCCGCGCGTGCCACCGCTTCGTCTTTCGTCAGCGAAGCTCCGGGCGCCGCTTCCGCGAGCGTATGCCGCACGGAATGCAGCGAGCCGTCGGGCTTGAGGATGACGGCATATTCTTCCGGCTGGCTGTCGCGGAAATAGCGCACGCGCCACAAAGCACCCGGGACTTGCTTGGCGTATATCTCGTTGAGGTGCGCGACGCCACCGCGCTGGCGCAGAAATTCGTTCACCACTGGATCGGTCACGTTCACAAACAGCGTGGTATGGATGTAGGTGTTCGGATTGACGCCACGCTGGCTCAGGACTTCGTCGGCCCGGGCGCGAGCGCCCTTGGCATCGACCGTCAGTTTCAAATAGTCGCCAATAACTTCCGGCTTCAACCGCCACGCGAGCAACCCGCCTGCGACCAGGCACACCGCAAGTAATCCGAGCATCGCCGGCGCGAGCGCATCATATCGCCGCGCTTGCACTGCGGCGGATGTCGTCGGCCCAGCACTGACCGCGGTTAGGTCGGGAGCCTGCACCGCGCTGTTCAGCAAATCTTCGTCCGTTTCGAATCGCCTCCGGGCCAAATACGAAATTCCGGAAAACGCCAGCGGAGCGACCGCCGCCGCTGCCACCACCACGCCGGAAATCTTGAAATACAGGCTGTTCGAGCGCACCAGAAACAATCCCACCAGCGACGCATCCACCGTGTAGTGCCAGATCAACGTCGCCAGGATGCCCCACCGCAACATCACCAATCCGGCGACGATTCCGATCAGCCCGATCTCAATTCCGCGAATATAGGCGGGCTCTTGCGGATAGTTGCTGTGCAGGAAGCCCCATAAAAATGCCGGCACGATCACCGCGATCCAACGGGATCTCGTGAACCGCGCGAAGAACGGAATCGCAAACAAGCGGAACGTGAATTCTTCATTCGTGGATGCCAGCAGCCCAATGGCTGCGCCTGAGATCCACGGAAACGCGGTGTTCACGGATTCTTCGTAGTTCAATTCCTGCGGAGCCCACGCGCCGTAGTGGGTCGCCACAACGTAAAACGCCACCACGTAGCCGATGTGCGCCGCCGCGAACGACAGTCCGACAACCGCCGCGGAGAAGAATTCCTTCGAGCGCAATCCCCGCAAGGTGAACGTTTTTGCCAACTGCAACTGCCGCGGCTGAGAAGCGCGATACAGCGGCTCGGCGGCAGGCAGAACCAGAGTGATCGTTAGCGCGGTTAATACCGAGATCAACAGGGCCGAGCCGAGTCTCAGCGCGATGAAACTTCCATATGCGCTATTCGTGTCGTAGCTCGCGCTCCAGAGGGGCCAGCTGTTCAAGTTTTGCAGGAAAAGTAGAGCGGCCACCAGCGCACCCAGGAGAATCGCGCCGCGCCACGAGGTCTGCCCGCGGTTGGTCAGGCGAATCGCCAGCCAGACGGCCATCGCCAGGATCAGAATGTACGGAACTGTGAAGGCCGCCGCCAGCGTGTCATTCCCAGACCGAAGTCGCTGGTAGTCGCGCTTCCACGCGTCCGGCACTTGTAAAAATTCTTCGCTGCCGCCCACCTTATCGCCATTCAAGGTGGCTTGCAGCCGGTAAGGTGCATCCTTGGCCCGAAACCCTTGCTTTTCCCACGTGAACGACCAATCCACTCGGTTCGGTCTCTTGTTCGAGTTTGCTTCTTCGGGCAGGAAGTCCCACCGGCTCAAATCCACGCCCAATTTGCCGTTCAGAAAACTCTGCGCCTTGGCTTGCGCCTCGGCGCGCTCAAGCGACGTCCCGGGTCGCGCCTCCTCGATCTTGTGCTCGTACCCGACAATGTTTCCCGATGGGCTGACCCTCACGTCAAATTCTTCTTCCTGTTGCGGCCGGAAAAAGCGCACATCCCAATACCAGATGTTCAGCTGGGTCGACATCAACTGGTTCGCTTGCTGCAACCCAAGTTCGCGTTCGAGGTATGTCTTCGCGTTGTCGTCCACACCGAAGACGATCGACGAACGATACCCACCGATGTTCTCGCCAAGTCCGTCCACAAAACTTTGCGCACGCTCCAACGCCTCCCCTCGCGATACGCGAAAGTCCACCGAAGCTTCCGGGAAGGCTCGAAAGAAGTAGTGGTGAGCGAACCACACGCCCACAATGCCCGCCAAAACCCAAAGCAACAGCGCTCGTTTGTCGGAACCCGTCAGCCGGTCGCTGGACACCAAAGCCTCCTCATGCAGCAGCGAAGGTCTTTCACTGTATAGACACGCCAGCCCATGGCGCAAGCGTGGAACGCAAGCCTACAGTTCGGATTTCCTGTAGCCGCCGTCTCCTGACGGCGGGGTTTAGACGCAACACGAGCACCATGTATAGGCCGAATTTCCGCGACAACGGGCACCCACCGGTTGCCGTTGAATCTAAACCCCGCGGTCTCGGAGACCGCGGCTACAGGCGGTATAGCCCGAAATAGGGCGCGATGCCTGCACCGCACCCCCGCGATGGTATAAATGAACCAGCAATGAGCACCGCTGCCGTCACCCGTAGAATGCCGCCTCTAACCCTCTTCACGGAAGTCCGCATGATCAAGGGTGTCGGTCCGCAGCGCGCCGAACTGCTTGCCAAGCGCGGCCTTCACACCCTCGGAGACCTGCTCACTTACTTGCCGTTTCGCTACGAAGACCGTATCCATTTTTCGAATGTGAAAGACTTCCAGCCCAACGGCATCTACACCATCCGCGCCAAGGTTATGAGTGGCCAGGCCGTCCGCGGAATGCGCCGCAGCGACGCCATCTATCACCTGCTCGTTCAGGATGCCACCGGCGGCCTGCTCCCTTGCAAATTCTTTCACGGCGGTTACCTCGAAGGCCGGCTGAAGCCAGGCCAATGGCTCGTTCTCCACGGAAAAGCAGAAATCGACAAGTTGCGGCCCGCGCGCCTCGAAATGGTCAATCCGCAAATGGAAATGCTCGGCGAGGGCGAAGCGGATTCGACCGAAGTCGGCCGCATCGTGCCCATCTACGAAGCCATCGGCACTTTCGGGTCCCGATCGATTCGCCGTGCGATTTACGCCGCCCTGCAACTCATTGATCCGCGCATGCCGGAAGTCTTGCCGGAAGAACTCCGCGCGCGATTCGGTTTCCCTTCGCGCAGCCAGGCCATCGCCCATACGCACTTTCCGCCGCCCGGCGAATCGATCGAAGCCCTGAACGCGTATCGTTCCCCGGCACAACAACGGCTTATCTTCGAGGAATTTTTCTTATACCAGTTGAGTCTGGCGTTGGACCGCCGAGCGACGCGAAAAGAAAACGCTATAGCCTTCAAGTTGCGCGAAGAAAGCGTTCGCGAGGCGGTGAAACGCATCCTGCCGTTCAAACCGACAGCGGCCCAAAAGCGCGTCCTTGGCGAAATCGCCGCCGACCTCGAAAAATCGGCTCCGATGAATCGCCTGCTGCAGGGCGACGTCGGCAGCGGCAAGACGATTGTGGCGCTGCAGGCAGCGGTAATTGCCATCGCCAACGGCTGTCAGGCCGCGCTGATGGCGCCCACCGAGATCCTCGCCGTGCAGCACTATCTATCGGCGCGGCGCATTCTCGAGCACGCTGGCTATCGCGTGGAGTTGCTGATCAGCGGCCTCAAGTCCGCGGAAAAAGCAGCCGCCCTCGAACGCATCCGCAACGGCGAAGCGCAGCTCGCGATCGGCACGCATGCGCTGATCGAAGACAACGTGCAGTTCGCGAAGCTGGGTTTCGTAGCCATCGACGAGCAGCATCGCTTCGGCGTGCTGCAACGCAAGCGCCTGATGGATAAGGCCGCCGCGCACGGCCATGCGCCGCACGTGCTGGTGCTGACGGCGACGCCGATTCCCCGCACTCTTTCTCTCACTCTCTACGGTGATCTCGATGTGTCGATTCTCGACGAACTCCCGCCAGGCCGCACGCCGATCGAAACGCATCTCACCAGCGAGCCGCACCTCAATGGCGTGTGGGGCGGTGTGCGCCGCGAAGTCGAAGCCGGGCATCAGGCCTACATCGTTTATCCGGTGATTGAGGAATCGAAGCTCGAATTGAAAGCCGCGATGGAAGAGTACGAGCGCTTGTCCCGGGAAGTGTTCTCGAAGTTCAAGGTGGGTCTCCTGCACGGCCGCCTGTCCAGCGAAGAAAAAGACGATGTAATGCAACGTTTCCGCAAAAACGAAGTGCAAATCCTCGTTGCCACCACGGTCGTGGAAGTCGGCGTGGACGTTCCCAATGCGACGGTGATGGTCATCGAACACGCCGAACGCTTTGGCCTTTCGCAGTTGCATCAGCTTCGCGGGCGCATCGGCCGCGGAGCCGCTAAATCCCACTGCGTCCTCGTCGGCCCGGTGCGCATGACCGACGAGGCCCGCGCCCGTCTGGAAGCCATGGTGCGGACGTGCGACGGATTCGAGATCGCCGAAACCGATCTGGATCTGCGCGGACCCGGCGAATTTTTCGGCACCCGCCAGTCCGGCTCGCTCGGGTTTCAGATCGCCAACCCGCTCCGCGACCGTGAAGTCCTGGAACTTGCACGCCGCGAAGCTTTCTCCATCGCCGAAGATTCCGCAAAGGCCCGCGACCTTGATCGCATCCTTCGCCACCTTCCAGGTGAATGGCAGCGCCGCTACCACCTGGCCCGCGTCGGCTGAGGCACACGCACAATTTCATGCGCGTTATCGCCGGAACCTACCGCAGCCGCATCCTCAAAAGCCTGAAGGGGCTCGCGCTCCGGCCCACGAGTGATCGCCTGCGCGAAACCCTTTTCAATGTCTTGGGCGATGCCGTTGACGGGTCGCGACTCATCGATCTCTTTGCGGGAACCGGTGCCGTGGGCATCGAGGCACTAAGCCGCGGCGCAAGCGAAGTCGTCTTCATCGAAAATCACGCGCCCGCGGCGACCCTGATTCGCCGCAACCTCGAATCCCTCGATATTCGCTCGGGCGCAACCGTGCTCTCTATGGATGCGGTGCGTGGTCTGGAAAAATTGGCCGCCAAGCTCACACCCGGCAAACCAGGCTACGATTTCGTTTTTATCGACCCGCCCTACGCCGAGGCAGAAGAATACGCCCGCGTGTTGCGCTTTCTAGGCGCGTCGCCATTGGTGCCGCCGGGGGCGATGGTAATCGTGGAGCACCGCTGGAATTTCGCCTTGCCGGAATCGGGCCAGTTGAGGCGCACCCGCATGATGAAGCAAGGGGACGCAGCGCTCAGTTTTTTCGCGATGCAGGGCCAGCAAACCTGAGGATTAACGCATAGCCTATAGAGCGTGCCTCTGAAGACAGTTCCGTCACGCATCAGGCTGCGGAAAAAGTCTTTTTCTTCAGGAGGTCGGTGCTTTAGCGAAGACGTAAACTGCGTGTTCTCATTGGGCTTCAGTTTATCCTGAGGAACGAAGGGCCCCTGAAGGAAGCTTTTTCCTCGTTTTGCAGCATTTTTCCGCAGCTCATGCACGTCTACGGGCAAGGGGCGTTGCGACACTCTGGTAGTCGCCACGATCATTCCGTTCGATCCGCGAGACCCGCCTATCTGATTTATCCACGATGCGCGGCCGGCCGGGGATTGCGGGCAAGTCAGTACGGTTCACGGTTCTTTGTGAATTACCTCTACTGGAAACGTAGTATAGAGGCGTCTGTGAGTGGGCCGCGTGCCTGCGCGCGGCAGACCGGCGGAACCGGTTGCGGTTCTTCTCGCCGTAAAGCCATTGGAACAACACGAAAATCATGAAGTCCAGCCCCAGCACGCAAATTGCAAGGAATACTGTTAGAGACATGTGCGTCTCAAGACTCGATCGCTACAAAAACTCGATCGCCCTGAACCTACTTCCAAAAGCTCCACCGCCCTGGACCTACTTCCAAAAACTCCATTGTAGGGGAGGGGCTCGCCCCTCCCGTCCGCTGCGTCTTCCCAAAAACCGTCCGCGAGGCGTCCCTTGGGTCTGTCGCGGCCACGAGTCATACCCTAAATCGCCGGCGCGAAGAAAGTCCGGAGAAAATCGTAAGGAAAATATTAAGGAGGCTGGCGGCGCAGGAACTCCTACCCTTACGAAATGCTAACGGACAATTCAGGAATTTTGAACGAGCCTCCTCCTACCATGCCTACCTGTGAGTTGAGGACGCGGAATGCCGCCCATGGGGAGAAATGTCAATGTTATGCGGTCCAAAAGGCAGTGAAGAGTCGTCGATTCCTGCGTGTAGCGTTTGTGGACGCCGGATAGAGTTGTTTGAACTTCCTGGGAAGATCGAAAAGTATTGCCTGGAATGCAGCGCTGACGTGGCGACGTCGATCCTTCTGGCTACCGAGATTGATGTCGCGAAGGTTTCGGGGCAGGATACACAAGACTTAGTAGTCGAATTTGCGGCACTCAGCGGCCGGATGCTGGAGAGAGCGCAGTCGGCGCAGGGCTAAGCAATAGCTAGCGTCACAATTAGAATAGCCACTTCCGCTGCGCCCCAAAACCTTGAGCCAGACTTCAGGTTGCTCGTCCTGAGCACCGCTGGCAATTCATGTAACTTGGAAACCAGTTCCCGCATTTACGGTTCATGTCGTTTCCGGTCGGCCAATCGCTCACCGGCGAAAGTCGCCACGCAAGTTGAAATTGTAACTGGTGGACAAGGGGACAGTTACTGGTGCTCCGGACTACAAAAGGTTGAAATTGACCCTGAGGGGATAATGCAGGATTCTGTTGGCCAAGTCGTCATTCAAACGAAATGTGCAGGTGGCCGCCGATGGGAGGACTCAGCTTCCTCATCTATCCGTGGGGATTCGTTGTACAAGGAATTGCGCTCTGGCACTTCGTGAAGCGGCGTCCTGAGAACTATTGGATCTACATCATCATTTTCGGAGGGGTGCTGGGCGCCGGAGCTTACGTGGTGGTAGAAATGATTCCGGACCTCGGGCTGCTGGGCGGCGTCTTCCAGGGATTCGGGAGGCGATCGCGAATCCAGACGCTGGAAACCCAGATACTGGACAATCCTTCGGCGGGGAATCTGGAAGAATTGGCTGAACTTTATTTTGAGCAAAAGAACTATAAGAAGGCGCGAGAAGCGTTGAATCGCGCAATTGCCTCGCGGAGCGACTCTCCGCATGCCTTTTACCTTCGCGCAAAGTCGGCACTGGGAATGGGACATTATGCGGCGGCCATCCCGGATCTGGAGGTCGTCGTCGCAAGAGATCCAAAATTCGATTATCACCGCGCAACCGGATTGCTGGGGGACGCGTACGCGCGGACCGGAAACTTGGAAAAGGCTGCGATCTATTTCGCGCCTGCCGCACAATATTCGACGACTCCGGAGACGCTTTATAACTATGCGAACTATCTAAAACTGGCGAATCAGAAAGACGAAGCGCGGGAATGGGTTCAGAAATTAGCGGCGAAGAAGAGAACGCTGCCCAGTTACATGCGCAGGGTAGAGCGCCCCTGGTTCAGAAAGGGCAAAGCGCTACAGAAAGAGCTAGCAGCGTAGCAGCCGCCAGAGATAGCACATACACTGCTGCTCGCCCTGAGGGACGAAGGGTTCTGTGTCCCCCAAACCGGCCATCGAGTGTCCACAAAGCACTCCAATTCTCAGTGCCTCGACAACGGACCCTTCTTCACTCCCGAGGCGGAATGCGGAACGGGATGTGGACAATAGCCTCGAGCTCCACAGGCTCCCCCGCCTTAGCCCCGGGCCGAAATCTCCACTGCTCCAAAGCCTCTTTCGCATTCGTGTCGAGCTGATCGTCGACGCCGCGTACCAACTGGATCTCCCCCACCGAGCCGTCTTTGCGGATCACCGCGTACAGCACCACTTCTCCCTCGACGCGCTCGCTGACCAGAGTCGGCGGATACTTCGGGTCAACTTTCTTGACCGGCACCGGCCCGGCCAAATCCGTCGAAGCCACACGCGGTCCACTCTGATCCCGGTGCAACTCCGCAAAATTCAGTATCCAACTCCCGGTCGCGCTGTTCAGGTTGGGCATGTTCACGTTCAGCGTATACACTCGCTTCCTTGAAAATATTTGTTCTGGCTTCGCGCCCGGCGGCAGCGTCTTGAAATCCGGAGGTCCAGTTCGCTCCGGCGCCTCATCCACCGGCGAATCGTGCTGACGCGCGCTCAACACGCGCAGCGAAGGCGAACCGGCGCCCAGGCCCGAAATCCCGCTCTTCGCAGTAGGATTTCCGCCGCTGATGCTGATTCCCACTGGACTCTTGCCGCCGGCGCCCGCCGCCTCCGACCCGCCCTTCTTCGCCCCCTCGGGTGAAATCGAGACGCGCGCGACCAGGTTTCCTTGCGGCGGCGCTACCGGTGCCGGTGGGCCTGGCGTTGCTGACAGCGCAATCAATGTGGACGTGCTGCCGTCCGCCGCGCTCGGCTGCGCTACGCCCACCTCGGGCGCCGGGCCAGTGTCGCCAGCCTGCTCCCGCGTTGCCACTCGCGGCGCCGCCCCCGCGTTGATCTCCAACTTCGGCCTTGCGGGCCCATTTGCCGCCACCGGCAAACTCAAGTCGCCCGCCACTTGCTGCTCCATCGCAGGCGCATCCAGTGGGGGTGCCACCGTCACCGTCTTCACTTTTCGTTCGCGTGGATGCAGTTTCTTCAGCGCTTCCTCGCTGATCAGCAGTCGTGGCTTCATCGGCATCGCCGCCTGCTCCAACTGCACCATGTTCGGCAGCTCTGGGACCAGCTTCGGTGCCTCCATCGGCGCCTTCGGATTGATTAGTGTCTGCTTCAGATGCGTCGGCCGCACCGGGTCGGTGAAAATGCGCTGGCGCGGGTGAAATGCGTCCGCGCCCTTCTCCGGCAGCGGCTGGTTCGGTGAGCTGTGCGCCGCCGGCTTGGCGCGTTGTTTCGGGATTTCGAGTAGCGGCAGGTCCTGGATCGGTCCAGACCATGTGAGCTGAAAATTATCAAACGCCGGATTCTTCTTTGGGTTGAATGTCCCCTCAGGGAATGGCATCGCGATGAAGGCGATGTGCCACAGCGCCGCCGCCACCAGGGCTCGCCGGGGCAGTCGGCGTTCGATCCAGCAATCCTTGAAGTAGCCCGAGCTGAAAAAGCCTTTGGCTGCACCGCGCGCGAACAGGGCCCGCACGCTGCTGCCAATCCCCTGATGAAAATCTCCCCAGGCGACGCCCAATTGCGGTTCCGACCCTGCCGGCAGCCGCGGAGACACCGGCCGGGTCGAGGTTTGCCCAAGCAGGTTCAAAGCACCGTGGAGATGGTTCGCCGTCATCAGTCGTGTTCTATTAGGTTCCTAGATTGGTGGCCCAAGGTCAACCGCATCTCGCACCCGCCCTCAAACTCCCCTCGAGGCCATCGCAAGCCTGCCAAGTTCCAAGACAGCACGCTGTCGCTCCCGACATTCATTCTGCAATGTTTATCCCCCAACGTCAGTCCCTCCGACATTCCCATTTTGATGCCCCAAACTTGTCTCGCGCAGCCCGGCAACTCACCGAGTTCCATTTCGGGCCGGTCAAGGCCTCAAACCTGGACCCCGGCCATCATCTCTTCTCTGCCCTGAAGTCGTCCTTGACAAGTAGTAACTATTATGTTATAGTCGTTCGTGTTGTTAGAATCGCCAATTCGAACGCTTTCGGGCCATCGTTGGCTCGCCGACTTCCATAGACCCTCTCAAACCGTAAACCATTTAGAAGCAACACTTACGCAGGTGTTGATTGCAAACACTTTAAAGTCCTTTAGAATCCGCACTTACAAAAAAAGGCGGGGGAGGGGGTGTTAGGGCCATTGTCCAGATCGCGTTCCGCGTGTCTCCTCGGGAGCGAAAAAGGGTCAGGTAGCACAGACACTCCTGTCTGTGTTCCCCTAACCCGGTCATTGAGTGTCTGTGAAGCACCCGAATTGTCAGTGCTCGACAGAACTTGTGCGCGGTGCTTAGGAGCGAGACTCGGCCAGCTTTACCAGAGCGAAGAGGGCCTGGTTGATCGGAGTGGGGACGCCGAGGGCGGCGCCGCGGCGGGAGATGTAGCCGTTAAGCGAGTCGATCTCGGTACGTTTGCCACGGAGCAGGTCCTGGGCGGTGGACGAGAGCGCTTCGGACATTTGGCTGGCGCCTTTCAGCGCGCTGGCTAGTGCGACTTGCGGATTCTCCAAACCGGGCGGGTGGATGTTGGCGGCGCGGGCTACGGCCAGCACTTCGTGGACTACGTCCGCGACCACCTTGCAAGCCTCTTCGTTAGCCGCGATCTGACCGTACTTCGCGCGGCCGAGCGCCGAGACGGCGTTGAGCGCGCAGTTCCAGGTCAGCTTGGTCCACAGTTCGCCTTCGATGTTTTCGGAGATGCGGCACGGGACGCCGGCGCGCTCGAAAAGGGCGGCAATGTGTTCGGTCCGTGCGTTGCGCGGCCCGACGACGAGGTCGCCGCGGCCCACGTGTTTGATGCTGCCGGCCTGCGGCACCGAAGCGGCAACGTAAACGACAGCGCCCAGGGCATCGAGGCCGGACGCGGCGCGGATTTGTTCCGCATTGTCCACACCGTTCTGCATGCTGATGACGATGGCGTTGGGAGACAGCAGCGGAGCGAGAGCACGAGCAGTTTCGGCGGTGTCCGTGGTTTTCACACAGAACAGAACGACTTCTGCGCCGCGTGCGGCGTCGATCTCGGTTGACGCTTGGACGCGCACACTCTCTTTGAAGTGCAGCGTGTCGAGCAGGAGGCCATTCTGGTTCACCGCTTCCACGAAAGCTGCGCGGCCGATCATGACGACCGGAGCACCCGCGCGAGCCATTATGCCGCCGAAATAACCGCCGACGGCTCCGGCCCCGACCACGGCGATTTTGGGCCAGGCGACGGGCTGCGTCATGTGGTGATCACGGAAATCAGGCGGTCGATGTCGCGTTCGGTGTTGAACAGATAGGGCGACACGCGAATGTTGCCTTCACGCAGGCTGACGATGATGTTTTCCTTGCGCAGCCGGTCGTAGAGCGCCGCGGTCTTTTCCGGCGCTCGCGCGGCGAAACACGCGTACGGCCCGCGATGAGCCGCGTCCAGCGGGCTAGTGGGCACGCAGCGATCCTTCGGCAATCGCTCGTATAACAACTCGATGAGATTGCGATTGTGCGCTGCGACAGCCTCGGGGCCCGCTTGCAAAACGAATTCGACCGACGCCTCGAGCGCCGCATGATTGAAATAGTTCGCGGTTTCCGCCGCGTCCCACCGCTTGCCGCTCGGCGCGGCCGTGGGATTGGCGAAATCCATCGATGCAAAATTATGATCTATGCCCTTGCTCGCCATCCAGTAAAACGGACCGGGGCGCATGTTGGCGACATGCTCGGGCTTGGCCCAGAAGAAACCTGTGCCGAAGGGACCGAGCAGAAATTTGTATCCGGCGGAAACCAGAAAATCGACGCCCATCGCGCCGACATCGATCGGCACCGCGCCGCACGCCTGGCTGGCATCGAGCAGCAACAAGGCGCCCTGCGCGTGGCACGCAGCGGCAATGCGCGCAGCATCGAGCAGCACGCCGTTGTCAAAGCGCACCAGGCTGATGGAAACCAGACGCGTCTTCGGCGTCAACGCGGCGATCACGTCGTCAGCCGTCAGAAAGCGTTCGCGTGGCGACACGATGTTGAGCTTGAGGCCCTCGCGTTCTTCCATCGGCTTCCAAGTTGAGTACTGAAGAGGGAATTCGCGAATCGCCGTAAGAATTTCGTCGCCAGGACTCCACTTCAAACCGTACGCGACCGCCGACATTCCGGTGCTCGCGCCGGAGGTGAGCGCGATGTCGGCGGGCTGCGCGCCAATCAGCTTGGCGATGGACACGCGAAGGCGGTTTGGCACGTCGAAAAATGCCGTGTCAGGAATGCGCTGCGGGAACTTCTTCCATTCGATTGCCGCTTGTACCGCGCGCACGGCAACCTTTGGCATCGGGCTTTGACCCGCGACATTTAGATAGGTAGCTTCTTCGTTTTCAAACCATTCCTGGCGCCAATCGGAACGAGGAAGAGTTGTTGCGGTGGCCATGAGGCACTCCTGCGAAGGCTTAGTCGAGGTTGAGTTTCAGGGAAACGACCGGAAGGCGCAACGTCCAATTTGGAAGCGATGGATTGTTGGAAGAAAGGCGGAAATCGAGGAATGGAGGAATGGCGACGGTGCATGTTCATGCGTCGCGGGTTGACGCCGGGGCGCAAGCTGAAGCCGGGCGGGGCAAGCCCCGCCCCTACAACCTTGAGAGGGGCTTTCAGAGGTTAGAAGTGGCTGCGGAGTTCGCGGAAGGCTGGCAGGATGACGAGTTTACCGGATCCCGCGACGACGACCTCATGCTCCAGCTGCCAGGTGTGTTGGTGCGGAATGTAGACGGCGTTGAGACCAATCTTCATCGCGGGGTTGATGTCGCTACGCGGGCTATTGCCGATCATCCAGGCGTGGGTCTTGACGATCTTGTGTTTGTGTACCAATTTTCCGTAGGTCTCCGGATCCTTCTCCGAGACAATCTCGATAAATTCAAAGAAGCCTTGCAGACCAGAGCGCTCGACTTTTGCGGCTTGTTCGGCGGGCTCGCCCTTGGTAAACAAGATTAGGCGGTGGCGTTCCGTGAGATAGGCGAGCGTCTCCGGCACGCCATCTAGAATTTTCGGAGGAGTACGCTCCAGCTCCACGACGCGGTCATGGATTTGTGCGAGCGTCTCCCGACGCACCATCTGCTCGGCCAGCTTGAGATAGGTTTCTTCCAGCGACCGGCCGAAACTGCGCACGCCGTAGCCGTACTGGCGAATATTCTTCCGCTCGGTTTCGTTGAGAATGTGTCGCACATAGGCACGCGTGTAGCCGCACGATTCAACGAGCCCGATGAAGTCTTCGATCAACTTCTCGAAGAATACGTTGTTTTCCCAAAGGGTATCGTCGGCATCGATCAGAAGTGTGTGGCGTCGCATCGAGAAGGTGGCGGGCGCGTAGGATGCGCAAAGCCCAGGTCAGTCTACCAGTGTCGGCGCGTTCTCCGCGACTCCGGCGCAACAGCACGAAGGGCTACGCGGATTTTGGGCTGCCCGTAGCTAGTTTTTCGAGGATACCGCGCGCAACGCGCTGGATTTCCCCGAACCGCGTCAAATAGTCCTGAAATTCCTGGTTCATCACTTGCGCTTCCTGCGGCTGGAGTTTGATGCGCATAATCATGTCGCGCAGCTTTACGGGATGAGGCAGGAGGGCATCTTCTTGCAGTTCCTCGAGTGCGGTTCGCGGATCATAGTGATACATGGCTCCTCCCAAGCGACAAGGGGACAATTTTCACAGAGCATTGTACTCGGTGCGAGGGCGGCGCGCGATTAAGTCGAATAACGACTAGGATGGGTCGAACGAAGAAGAAGCAAGAGTGTTCAGGCGGCGGAGGCGGTGGCGGGCAGAAATTCGTAACGCTCGATCTTGGCAGCTACGCCGGAGTGTCCATTGGACGTCGATTCAACGCGCACGATTTGCCCCCGGCAGCGGATGTCGACTTCACCGGTCTGAGCGGGTAGCTTCGGCAAGGTCAGTACGAATTCGATCTCGGTGCCCACTTCGAATTGGTCTTCCGCTACGAAATAAAGTCCCTGATAGCTGACGTCGCGAGTTTGCGCGCGAAGTTCGTGGTTGCGCGATGCGCGGGGAAGGAGCCGTAGCGGCAAGCTCATCGTGAATCGCCGGGCTACGCGCCTTTCCGAACCGTCTGCCATCAACGCTCTCCAGTTCGCTGCAAGTAAAGGAAACGTAACATTGGCATTCGTAAGTTGCAATGCGAAATATCAGCGTTTTTGTCCTAGTACGCGACATTGGCGGTTTGTGCAACCTGGAGATATACTTGGAGTTACCCCTGAGCACGGGTGCTTTACTGTAGGCGTTTATGGACAGGCGCGCGCATCACCGCGTCCAGCTCCGGCTTCCCGCTCGACTCCGCTGGACGACGCCGCTCGGCCAGAAAACCGAGGTATGCCATACCGTGAACGTTTCGCGCAGCGGTGCGCTGGTGCCGTGTGAGGAGCCGCACGCAGAAGGAAAGTCATTGTGGGTCACGTTTCCCTACGACGCAGCGATTTCCTCTGCGCAGCCCGAGATCTTGGCGAAGGTCGTGCGGTTCTTGGGACCGGCGGCAGCCACGATGCACGCCAAGTCAAATGGCAATGGAGCGGTCCGTGAGGTTGGGAGCCGTGACGGCGACAACGACGCCACAAATTCTGAGAAAACAAGTGCCGGGAAAACAAATGCCGGCAAAACAGTAGACCCGGCATTGCGCTCGTCAGACGGCTCTCTCGCAGCAATTGTAGCGCTACATTTTGAAGTCGCCCCGCGGCAACGATCGAACGGAAACGGCAACGGTTACCACCGCGAGGTGGAGCGGCGCGCGAACGCCCGCCAGCAACTCGCCGTGCCGATTCAGGTGCGCCCCGAACATGTCCCGTGGTTTGAAGAGACCATGACCATCGATTGTTCCGCGGAAGGATTGAAATTCCGCAGCAATCGCGAATACAGTCCCGGGGAGTACCTGGTGATTTCCTTCGAGAGTGAAGATACGTCGCCGTGGCAGGTCGCAGCGGAATTGGTTTTGATGGTCGCGCGAGTCGAAAGAATGTCGGAGAGCCCTGCGCTCAACGTAGCGGTTTGCAGGTCTCGGCAATTCAGTTTCCGATTTTGAAGCGCACCGGTTTCGCCGCCCGCGGTCGGCGGCCGCTACAACTGGCGGAATAGAGAGGCTAGCAAGGCGATAGGATGCGGCAAGACGCTGCGGTTGGGAGGGGCAAGCCCCTCCCCTACGGAAGGGGCTGCGTCAACGGCCCACTACGTCTCGTCAGGATATCTGTTTGAATTTGACCAAAACTCACGAATCGCGAAACTTGTTTCTCGAAGGACCGGCCGGGCGGCTCGAAGCCATCTTGTGGAAGCCGCAGGGGGTGGAGCGGCCACCGATGGCCGCAGTCCTATGCCATCCGCACCCGCTTTTCGGCGGCACCATGCACAACAAAGTGATTTATCAAACGGCGAAATCTCTGGATGCCTTGGGGCTGGCCGTGCTGCGATTCAATTTTCGCGGCGCCGGAACCAGCGCTGGCGTGCACGACCGCGGACGCGGCGAGCAGGGAGACGTGCGCGCAGCTCTGGATTTTCTAGCGAACGAGTTCCCAAGCGTCCCACTGCTGCTGGCAGGCTTCAGCTTCGGATGCTGGGTCGGTTTGCGGGTAGGGTGCGAAGACAAACGCGTAACGGAGTTGATTGGGCTGGGTACGCCGGTAAATAGCTCCGACTTCAGCTATCTGGAAACTTGCGCGAAGCCAAAGCTATTCGTGCATGGTGAGAATGACGAGCACGGCGACGTCCGGAAAGTCGAGCTACTTGTCGCTTCGTTGCCCGGCGAGAATCGTTTCGTAGCCGTCCCCGGCGCGGACCATTTCTTCGCCGGCAAGCTGGATCAGCTAAATCAAGCCATTACCGAATGGCTCACCACTCGCGATCCAGATTTTACGGTTTAGACGCGGACAGCCAGGAATGGCTGTGCCACTGCAATGAAGAACCTACGCCCCTTCTCCCCGAGTGAAGAGTTTGCTGAATTGATCGACGGTAGCCGGGGCCACCCCAACGAGTTTCGCATTCTCGCGCACATGCTCAACGTGCGACATCCCCACTAGCGCCGTAGTGATTCCCGGCGACGACCGCACAAATTGCAATGATCGCTGTGCGTCGTCCTCCAACCCAAGAGCCTCAGCAACAAACGCGGGTAAATTCCGCGCGACCTGCCCCTGCAGCAGCGAAGCACTCGCGACCAGCGTTATATCGAGTTCACTCGCGGCCTCCATCACGGTTTTGTCGCGCCCGCCGATCGATTGATTGCCCAGTGTGAGGGCTTCGGTCATAGCCAGATTGAAGGGTAGTTGCACGAACCGGAACCTATGCTGGTCACCAGCAATGTCGTGCGCGAGGGTAACGAGTTCGGGGAGCTGCATGGCGTCACGGGCGCGCGCTTCCTGGCGAAAACCGTTCCACGTGGCCATGCCATAAAACTGAATCTTTCCCGATGCCGCAGCGGATTCCAGAAAAATGAAGGCATCGCGTACCCGTTCCAGAAAATCGGGGCGCGACACTTCGCTTAGCTGCGACTCCGGATTGTGGAGGTAGTAGAGATCGATGCACTCGACGCCGAGATTGCGCAGGCTGCGCTCCAGCTGATTTTCCAGGAACCGCGGCGTCATGCAGTGGCTGCCGCCTACTAGGTCGTTCGGGCTGAATATTCCGGGCTGGATGTATTCGCGATAGAAATATTCCGTTGGATCGGAAGGCATTGCGCCATCGGGAGTCAAATACCCGCCCTTAGTGCAGAGAACAAATTCCTCGCGCGCGATTCCTTGCGTGGCCAGATATTTGATCGCAGCGCCGATGCTGCGCTCGCTTCTCTGAAAGCGGTAGTTGATGGCCGCATCGATAACGTTGATTCCGCTCTCGACCGCCGCCGCAACCGACGCGGCGTAGCTCTGATCGGTCTTGTCATCAGACTGGCCGAGGTAGGTGCCGATGCCCAGCGAGGAAAGTACCAGGCTGTGCGCTTCGCGAAAATGGCCGTCCGCGGCTCGACCCGCGAATCTCTTTGCATATTGCGCGGTTCCGTGCGGCGTTGCGGATACGCTCATGACGCTCCCTTTTCCGGGCTTATCTTTCCTGCGTTCTTCGCAGCGTCCGGCGCACTGGGCTTCGGAGCCAGCAAACGCGAGCAGGCGCGCAGGATCTTACGGTAAGGCCAGTCCTTCTCGTGAAAGAAGATTTCGCCCTCGCGCGGATTACTGTAATACCATCGCGCCACCAGCCACAAATGTTCGCCGAGATCATTTTTGCCTGGCGCTATATCCGTGGGCTGTTCCAGATAGTCGCGGAAAATCTGCTCGGCGGAACGAGGCTGCCCGGCAATCTCCGCGAAACGCACGAAGCAGGGCTCGGCAAGCCGGCCTGCGCGGACGGCATATGCGGCGATGGTCTGATCTTCGGCGGCACGTTGCAGGATCACGGCATTCAGATCCTGGATACGGCGCGGCAGGTCCGGCTTACCTCGTAGCACATCGTCGATCTTTTCGATGCGCTTGTGGATGGCGGCGGCACGCTCGAAGTCGAGATCATCGCTGGCGCGTTCGCGTTCCTGTTCGATTGCGGCGCGCAGCGAGTTGCCGTCGGTCTCCAGGAACTGCACCAATCGCTGCACTTCGGCGTCGTATTCCTCTTTCGAGCATCCTGCGAAGCAGGGAGCCAGGCACATTTTCATCTCGGAATAAATGCATCCTGGGAACGTGGGGTCGCGGCGGATTTTGATTTGGCATCGCCGCACCTTAAATAAATCAAGAGCACGTTCCGCGAAGGCTTCGGCGGATTTTCGGGATGGGAAGGGGCCGTAGTAGGCGCCCGCCGTAGGTGCTCCGGTGTCGTCTACAGGAATACGGCGAGTGACGAAGCATCGCGGATAGGCGTTGCGCAAGCTGACTTTGAGAACGGCGGGCGGGCGGAGCCTTAATATTTTGGAGTAGCGATGGGGAAGAAACTGCTTGGCGTTTTGATAGTAGGTGAAAGTTTGCTCGAGCGCCGAGCCAGTAAGGCGATAGCGCACGCCGCGCGCAAATGACTGCAGGTTCAGACGCTTGCTGTTTACGTCGAGCACACCAAGCAATCGCTGCAGCCGACGGCGCAAATCCTGGGTGCGGATCAGAAACGGGTCGGCTTTGTCCTCGCGCGGCTCGATTAAACAGACTGCCGGGCGCGGTGGCAGGCCAGCAAAAAAGTCCTCCGGCCGGGCCGAGTCGAATTCCAGTCCGCAGTCGAGTTCCAGCACGGAAACAGAATACTACCTGGCGCGATGGTTGCATTGGTTGCCGGAGCGAACGTTGAGGTCCTTCGCCTATCCTTGTCGGATAGGCTCAGGATGACAGCGGGTTGTAAACGCTTGGTGTTTGTGTATGACTAATCGGGTTGGTACGGCAGTTAGGAGCGTAAGACCCAGGACGCGATGACCAGGCGCTGAATTTCGCTAGTGCCTTCGTAAATTTCGGTTATGCGCGCATCGCGGTAGTTACGCTCGACGGGATATTCGCGGCTGTAACCGTTGCCGCCATGGACCTGGATGGCTTTGTGGGTGACGCGGGTGGCCATCTCGCTGGCGAAAAGTTTGGCGATCGCGGCGTCCATGCTGAAGCGCGCGCCGGTGTCCTGCTTCCATGCGGCTTTGCGGATGAGCAGGCGAGCGGCGTCGATTTCGGTGCTCATGTCGGCGAGCATGAACTGGATCGCCTGGAACTGCGAGATGGGATGACCAAAGGCCATGCGCTGCTTGGAATATTCCAGCGCGGCTTCGAATGCACCTTGCGCGATGCCGACAGCTTGCGCGGCGATCCCGATACGCCCGCCATCCAGCGTCGAGAGCGCCACCTTGTAACCCTCGCCTTCATTTCCGATACGGTTGGTCACAGGCACTTCGCAATCGGTGAACACCAACTCGCTACAAGCCGTCGCATTGATCCCAAGTTTCTTTTCTTCCTTACCGACTTTGAAGCCCGAAACGCCTCTTTCAACGACCAGCGCCGTAATTCCTTTTTCACCCTTAGGCGGATCGGTGTTCACATAGACGATCGCCGCATCCGCTGCGCCCCCGTTTGTGATCCACGCTTTCGTGCCGTTGATGACATACCTGTCCCCCGACTTCACCGCCCTGGTTTGCAACGCCGCAGCGTTAGATCCCGCTTGCGGTTCCGTTAAGGCGTAGCAACCGATCTTTTCTCCGCGCGCAAATGGCAAAAGGAATTTCTTTTTTTGTTCCTCGGTGCCAAAGCGATGAATCGGATCGCAGTACAGCGAGTTCTGCACGGAAAGAATCACGCCGGTGGAGGCGCAGCAGCGCGAAATCTCTTCGATGACGATGCTGTAGGCGATGTGATCGAATCCCGCGCCGCCTTCGGATTCCGGCAGCGCCACGCCGGTCAAGCCGAGTTCCGCGGCCTTGCGAAATGTTTCCCTCGGAAACCGACCAGTTTCATCGTTCTCGCGCGCCAGCGGTTTTACTTCGGCCTCCGCGAACTCACGGACGCTCTTCTCCAGCAACTTCTGATCTTCAGTCAGGTCGAGATTCACCGCGGCTCTCCCGATTGTTCAAGCGCCAGGCTTTGGTGTAGCCGCTCGTACGTGGTCTGCAAATCTTCCGGTAGCACGCGCGTCTCGCCGGTGACGGTCATGAAATTGGAATCGCCAAACCATCGCGGCAAGACGTGCAGATGTAAGTGCCCAACCACGCCGGCGCCGCCGGCCCTGCCGAGGTTCATCCCCAGATTCATTCCGTCCGGTTTGTAGCTGGCGCGAAATGCGGTCTCCACTCGCTGCGCCAGTTTCATCATTTCGGCCAGCGCCTGCGGGTCGCAACTCTCCAAGTCGGCGACGTGTTCGTAGGGGACGATCATGATGTGGCCCGATGTGTAGGGGAAGCGGTTCAGGATGACGAAGACCTTCGCGCCGCGATACGCTACCAGCGTTTCAGCGTCATCCTTGCGCGATGCCGCATCGCAGAAGATGCACTCCGGCTGCTTCCCACTCTCCACTTGCTTCATGTACTGATAGCGCCAGGGTGTCCAGAGATAGTCCATTCGCGAAGCGCGCCTCTCGCACGGAACCTGCAAGCAATTGTGCCTGCCAAGGATAGCGTAAAACGGTTGAGGTTGGCGTTGGCGGCCGTCGAAAATCCGCGAGGGAGACCGGGCTGAACGTGCGCGCTTTGCGTCGGGTCGTGTCCGAAGTTGAGATCCTTCGCGCATCCTCGTCGGATGCGCTCAGGATGACAGTTGGTGGAGTACGGGTTGAAATCGAAGAACGAAAGCGAAAACTAAGCCGCAGGAATGCCGTCAGCAGTGTTCACGAAATCTTTCAATTCCTTGCTGGGCTTAAAGAAGGGAATTTTCTTGGGCGGCACTTCCACTTTGGCGCCGGTCTTGGGATTCCGCCCGACGCGCCCGCGTCGCTGCCGCGTGCGAAAGCTGCCGAAGCCGCGAATTTCGATCTTGTCACCTTTTTGCAGCGCTTCGATAATGCTCTCGAAAATCGTCTCGACGATGGTCTCCGACTCCTTCCTGGGGAGCTCGGTCACGCGCAAGACCTCTTCGATGAGGTCGGCTTTCGTCAATGTAGGTTGCTTAGTCATCGTCCCCTTGCCTCGTCGCACTGCCACATGTTGCGCTAGGGCTTATGGCATTACCACCCGAAAAACCGCCGCAGCTGCGTGATCTGAAACGGTTTACAGGGGTAGCGTCGCCCAGTTGCCCTTCTTCCTATCACTAAATTGGCCCGGAGGTAAACGAAATTATGCCGCCCCCGGGGTCCTGACCCTGGGGCCGGGGACGCGCCTATCGTGCCGACAGCTTCGATTTCATCACGTCGCCGATCGTCGCCGTCGAAGAGGATTTGGTCGTCGAACGGTACTGCTCGATCTCGCGGCGCTCGATCTGCTTGGTCGCCGCGCGGTAACTCAGCCCGATGCGCCGTGTCTCCGGGCTGATCTTGATGATCTTGAAATCGTATTCCTTGCCGGGCTCGAGCGGCCCCGCGCTCTTCAGCGGCCCGGTCGAGGTGCGGTGCATCGATGAAGGACCCTCATCGCGCCGCTTGCGCTCTTCGATCTCCGTGTTATGGCACAGTGCTTCGATGTTCTCGCCCAACTCCACAAAGGCGCCGAAGGTGGCGATGCGCGAAACCTTGCCCTTCACGATCTGGCCAACTTTGTGCTCCTTGAACCAGTCGCCCCAGATATCGTTCACCTGCTTAATGCCTAGCGAGACGCGGCGGTTTTCCGGATCGATCTTCAACACCTTCGCGGTGATGGGCTCGCCCTTCTTGAAGACTTCGTGCGGATTCTTCACGCGGCCGGTCCAGCTCACGTCGCCGACATGCACCAACCCGTCGAAGCCATCCTCGATCTCAATGAACGCGCCAAATTCGGCGATGTTGCGAACTTTCCCGGTCACCACGGTGCCCACCGGATATTTCTCCGCAGTTTGCAGCCATGGGTCTGGGAGCGCCTGCTTGATTCCCAGCGAAACGCGCCGGTCGCTCGGCTTGATGTCGAGCACCACCACGTCAACCTCGTCGCCGACCTTAGCGATCTTCGAAGGATGCGTGACCTTTTTGTTCCAGCTCATCTCCGAAACGTGTACGAGTCCTTCGATCCCTTGCTCCAGCTCGACGAACACGCCGTAATCCACCACGCCAACGATCTTGCCCTTCACTTTTCCGCCGGCAGGATATTTTTCGGCCGCGTTCACCCAAGGATCGGGCATCAACTGTTTCAAGCCCAGCGAAACGCGCTGCTTCTCTTTGTCAAACTTCAGAATGATGACGTCAAGCTCCTGGTCGGGCTTGACGATGTCCGACGGATGCTTCACGCGCCCCCAGCTGAGGTCGGTCAGGTGCAGCAAGCCGTCGATGCCACCGAGATCGACGAACGCCCCGTACTCAGTCACATTCTTCACGTGCCCGTGAACGGTCTGTCCTTCGCTCAGCGTTTCCATCAGCTGAGCCCGCTTGGCGTGCAGTTCCTCTTCCATCAGCGCCCGCCGGCTCACCACGATATTCCCGCGCCGCCGATTCAGCTTGGTGATGCGCACCTGCACTTCGGTATTCAGCAGGTTGTCCAGATTCTGCGCGGGCCGCAGATCGTATTGCGATCCCGGGAGAAACGCGCGTGCCCCAATATCCACCACCAGCCCGCCCTTGATGCGATCCACAACTTTGCCGGTGACGGTTTCCTTCGCCTTGTACGCCGCCTCGATCTTTTCCCACGTGCGCCGCCGCAGCACCTTCTGGTAAGACAAAATCGTGAAGCCGTCTTTGTGCTCGCCGGTGCGCTGCACCTCAATCGTGGCGTTCGGCTCAGGACGCGGAATATCCGTCTCGGAGAATTCCGCCGCGGGGATCAGCCCTTCCGTCTTACCGCCAACGTCAACCACGACACCTTGTTCGGTGTACGCCACCACCTTCACTTCAATGATCTCGTTGTTCGCCGCGCCTTCCTGCGGCTCGCTGTACTGCTCGATCAGCTTGCTCATCTCCTCGGAGCCGGCCGCTTCTTCGGCAGCGGCGGCAGCTTCGGCGTCAACGGGCGCAGCGCCGCTATGACTCGCGTCGCCAGGACCCGCGCCCTGAGATGCTTCGCTGTGAGCTTCGTGACTGGACGTGGAGGTACCGTCGGCAGCCGCGTGTGTCGCAGGTGCACTCGCCTGCTCGGGACGCGGATCGCCGTCCGCCTGAGCCACGGGAGCAGCCGTAGCCTCTTCCTTGGCAGCGTTCACCGTACCTCCGGTCTCGCTTGCGCCGGCTGGTGTCTCGTTTACTGTCTTGGGAGCTTCTTTTTCGGAATCCTGAGCGGGTGCGGCGGCTGCCGCAGTCGACGGGTTGTCATGGTCGGAAAACATGGTTGATGGCCTCCAGTAGATAACTTCAGTCGATTCGTCTAGTTGACCCGGCCGGGCCGGAGTCACAGGTGTTGCTCGCGAGAATCCTCGCAATTTCCCATCAGGGGTCATGCAAGGAGGTCAATCGTTCCGCAGTTGCCACGGCAATGACCCGATGGCGGTCGAAAATCAATGACCGCTTCCTAAGTCACCGCTCGAACAACCGTCTTGTGGTCCGTTGCTGAAACGACCGTTATGCGCTCACCGAGGACAATGATGCTGCGGGCGTCAAAAACGCTGCAACAGCCAAAATGATACGCGCCGCCTCAACCCCATGTCAATGCACGCAGATAAAGGGATTTGTACAATTTTTGTTTCCGAGTTCTCTGCGGTCTTTACCCCGAGCACTAGGCGCTGGCACGGCCAGCCGAGCGCACTTCACGACGAAAATCCGGTGCGGACACTTCGACGGTCCGGCACATCTCGTAAAGCCGCGACCTCATCCGCGTTCCGATACGATCGCCCAGTGTATCCTCGCGAACCACCACCCGCTGGCCACCGGGCAACCGAGGCGCTGGCTCGGTGTTGGGCACCTCATCGAAATAATTCGTCGTCAGGATGGTCACGCGCCGCTCGTTGTACCGCGCGTTCAACACTAGCCCAATGATGTCCAGCACCCAAGCCGAAGGCTTGCTCGCGCCGAGATCATCCATGACCAGAACTTCTGCTGTACGGACCGGCTCCAAAATGCCCATTTCGGTCGACTCGCTAGCCGGGTTGTAGCTCGCCTGAATCTCTTTCAACAACTCGCGATAGTCGCAAAAAAGCCCCGCATGACCCCGGCGAATCAATTCCTTCAGCGCAGCCACGCCCAAATGAGTCTTTCCCACACCTGAGGGCCCCATGAGGAGCAATCCTTTTTCCGCCGATCCCGGATAGTCCCGCACAAATCCCTGCGTCAGCATTTTGGCCTGCTTCAATGATTGCGAATGCTGCGCCGTCCAAGTCTTCCCGTCCGCCAAATCGGTGACATAACTCTCGAAGTCGCAATGCTCATACCGCTTGGGAATCCGCGCCCGCTCCATAACACGCAACGCCCGTTCTTCCATTCCGCAATCGCAAGCCATAGCCACGCGACCCGGCGCACCATCCGCCCGTGCCACCATCTTCCATCCCGTCCCGCGACAAAGGGTGCAATTCTCTAGCGCCATTTCGTATCCATGTATACCCGACGTCGACAGCATACGAGGCCGCGAAGTCGGCAGCAAGCGCCGAACGCGATCGTTCAGTTCTTGTCGTGTGGATTACAGAGGGAGAAACCGAAAAACGTTTTCGGCGCCTAGGATTCCCGGACGTTGATCCGTCCTAAACGCGGCGGCACCGCCCGCACAATCGCATTCCGAGGCGCGGGCTCCGCCCTCAGCGAGGCCACTCGCGCCAACTCCTGCTGCACGACGGTCGCGAACTCCGTCATCTGGCGCTCCATCTCGACCATTTTTTCGCGCATGTTCAAAATGATTTCGATGCCCGCCAGGTTCACGCCCATATCCCGCGCCAGAGTCAAGATCACGTCCAGCCGTTCCAAATCCTCATCGGTATACAGCCGTGTGTTCCCCTGCGATCGCGAAGGCTTCAGCAGCCCCACGCGTTCGTAAAGCCGAAGCGTCTGCGGATGCAATTTGTAAAGCTCCGCCACGGCACTAATCATGTACCCAGCCTTGGCCCGTTTTCTTCCTCTAGTAGGCATATCCGTAATCGATCAAAGCCAGCCACTCACTGCCACCACTCGTGCCAGCTATCCGGTCGCTTTGCTGAACAAATCTGCCCGCGGATCTTCCGGCTCAATCGTCTCAAGTTCCTTCATCAAATTCCGTACGCGCTCATCCGTTGGTTTCGGTACGATTACCTGGATCTCCACATATTCATCGCCGCGCACCCCGTCCCGCGCGCTCGGAACGCCCTTCTCACGCAGTCGCAGCGTGGTCCCGCTGTTGGTTGCCGGCGGAATACGCATCAGCGAACGTCCATCAATCGTGGGTACTTCGATCTTCGCGCCTAGAGTTGCTTCGCTCACTTTAACCGGCACCTTTACGTACAGATCGTTCCCGCGCCGTTCGAAAAATGGGTGTGGCTTGACCTCCACGCGCAAATACAGGTCGCCGGCCGGCGCCCCCATGGTTCCCGCGTTACCCTTGCCGGGAACGCGCACGCGCGAACCACTGGCTACCCCCGCCGGAATGCGCACGTCGATCGTTTCCGTTCGCCGAATACGCCCTTCACCGCCGCACGTCTTGCACATCGTGCGCAATTTCCCGGTCCCGCCGCAGCGCGTGCACGGCACGTTAAACTTCATCTTGCCGGCAGCCTGCTGGATCGTCCCAGTTCCGCCGCACGCGGTGCACGTCTGCGGCGAACCGACCGCGCCGGTGCCGTGGCAGGTCTCGCAGGTCTCCATCCGGGTGATCTGGATTTTCTTCACCGCGCCGCGAACCGCATCCCAGAAGTCGATTTCGATCTGATATTCCAGATCGCCGCCCGGTTCCTGCTCCACTTCCAATTCCGCGCCGCGCCCGCCACGAAAGAACTGGCTGAACAAATCGCGAAAACTGGAACCGCCGGTGCCTCCAGTACCCGGAGCGCCCGCGCCAGAGTTAAAATCAAATCCGCCAAAATCGAAATTGACCCGGGCATCCTCGGGATCGTTCCCGGGAGGCGGAGCCCCGGGCTGATAGTTATCGCTATAGAAGCCGTGCTGGTCGTACATCTGGCGCTTCTTGGCGTCCGACAGCACGTCGTAGGCTTCCTGCAATTGCTTAAATTTCTCTTCCGAGGATTTGTCGCCGGGATTCAGATCGGGATGATATTTCCTTGCGAGTTTGCGAAAAGCCGAACGAATCTCCTTGGCATTCGCCTTCCGCGAAACCCCCAACAATTCGTAAAAGTCCTGTTTAGTAGTAGTAGCCATCTCTGTAGCCGCCCCTCGCTTGCCCTGAGCCCCGAAGGGTCAGAGGGCGGGGTTTAGATCAAACACTGTTTAGATCAAACACAAGCCAAATTCACAAGGCCGAAGCGCGGACTCCAAAACTCCCCTTCGTGTTCGAACCTCCAAAAGCGTCAAAGAGGCGCCATGTCGCTGTCGACTTTCAACCGTTGACTGTCGACTCGCCCCATAGCGCCTCCGTGTATCTCGCCGTACTTAGTTCGGCCGCTTATGTTCATCAACGTCGACATACTCGGCGTCAATGACGTCTCCCTGTTTTTTGTCAGGGCCCGGACCGCTGCCGGCCTGTCCCTCATGTGACCCGGCCCCTGCCGGACCCGCGCCCGCAGCACCGGCAGCCGCGCCAGCCTGTTGGCCCGTCTTGTAGAGCGTTTCGGCGATCTTGTGCAGCGTACGCTCGACGTTCTCTGTCGCCGATCGCAGCCGCGCTGTCCCGCCTTCGTTCATCGCCTTCTTCGCGTCGTCGACCGCTTCCTCCGCCGACTTCACATCGGCTTCGGCGATCTTGTCGCGGTTCTCGCGCACCAGCTTTTCCGCTTGATAAACCAGGCCGTCCAGCCGATTGCGCGATTCGACCTCTTCCATCCGGCGACGATCGTCCTCGGAGTGCGATTCCGCCTCCACTCGCATCTTCTCCGCCTCTTCCTTCGTCAAGCCGGTCGAAGACTGAATGGTGATCTTCTGCTCTTTGTTAGTCGCCTTATCCTTGGCACTTACATTCAAGATGCCGTTCGCGTCGATATCAAACGTCACCTCGATCTGCGGCGTGCCACGCGGAGCGGGTGGAATTCCGTCCAGCTTGAAGGTGCCCAGCGAGCGATTATCCTTTGCGAACTTGCGCTCGCCCTGCATCACGTGGATTTCCACGCCGGACTGGTTGTCCGAAGCCGTCGAATACGTCTCAACCTTGCGGGTTGGGATTGTTGTGTTGCGCGGGATCTGTACGGTCATCACGCCGCCAAGCGTCTCAACGCCTAGCGAAAGCGGCGTCACGTCCAGCAGCAGGATGTCCTTTACTTCTCCGCCCAGCACCGCGCCCTGAATGGCAGCGCCGACCGCCACCACTTCGTCCGGGTTGACGCCCTTGTGAGGCTCTTTGCCGCCGAAGAAGTTGCGCACCAGTTGCTGCACCTTCGGAATACGCGTCGAGCCACCAACCAGCACCACTTCCTGGATGTCGTTCGGCGACATCTTCGCGTCTTCCAGCGCTTGCTGTACCGGCTTCATCGAGCGGTCCAGCAGGTCGCTCATCAGTTGCTCGAGCCGCATGCGCGTCAGCTTCACTTGCATGTGGATCGGACCGCTCGCGCCCGCGGTGATGAAGGGCAAGTTGATGTCCGTTTCCATCATCTGCGAAAGCTCGATCTTGGCCTTTTCCGCCGCTTCCTTCAGGCGTTGCAGCGCCATGCGGTCCTTGCTGAGGTCGATGTTGTTTTCTTTCTTGAACTCGTCAATCAACCAATCGACGATCCTCTGGTCAATGTCATCGCCGCCCAGGTGCGTGTCGCCGTTGGTCGACTTCACTTCCACAACTCCGGCGCCGACTTCCAGCACCGAAATGTCGAACGTGCCGCCGCCAAGGTCGTAGACCGCGATCGTTTCGTCGCTCTTCTTGTCCAGTCCGTACGCCAAAGCCGCAGCCGTCGGTTCGTTAATGATGCGCACCACTTCGAGGCCGGCGATTTCGCCCGCCTGCTTGGTGGCTTGCCGCTGCGAGTCGTTGAAGTACGCCGGAACGGTGATGACCGCCTTGGTCACCTTCTCGCCTAGAAAATCTTCCGCAGCCGACTTCAGTTTCCCCAGAATCATCGCGGAAATTTCGGGAGGGCTGTATACCTTGCCCGAAATCTCAATGCGCGCGTCATCGTGGTTACCTTTCACCACGTGATACGGTACACGCTTCATCTCGTCGGCGACTTCATCGAACCGGCGCCCCATAAAGCGCTTGATCGAATAAACCGTATTCTCGGGATTCGTCACGGCTTGGCGCTTTGCGACTTGTCCAACCAATCGCTCGCCGGCCTTCGTGATGGCCACCACCGACGGCGTGGTGCGCGCGCCCTCCTGGTTGGGGATCACCACCGGCTCGCCGCCCTGCAGTACGGAAACAACCGAGTTGGTCGTTCCCAGGTCAATTCCAATAATCTTGCTCATACCTACCCATCCTCCTGACTGTAAATCTCAGCGGCCGCCGCCAAGTAGCACAGACACTGTTGTCTGGGCATGCCGTTCCGGTCGAATGAAACCGTGCGACCGAAGGTCAATATACAGGTTGAGTGTTCTTTTGTCAAGTTTTCTTATAACAACTGTAACTACTAATTAAATCAGTCAATTGCAGCCATTCCAACTGCCCAACCTCGCGCTTTCGTCACCGATGCCCCAACCAACTCCAACATCCTCGGACCTGTTGCGCAGACCTCAGTGCTCCCTCTGAGCCTTTTTTTCTTTCTCCCGTCGCCGGAATCGCTACATTGACAACGTGCGAAAATATCTATTCCATAACCACCTTAGATTGATACTGTTAGAGAGGCCTCGGCGCTCTGCAAGGTAACCAACCAAGAATCCCAGGTTCGCCTCAGTGCGCTCAGCCGAAATCCTGTGATAATCTCGCCCAAGCCATCTCGGCCTAGCGTTCAATACAGGCATCTAAATTCGTACCGATAGAGGGGGTTGCCGTGCATCGTCGAGCCAACATATCCAGAGCGAGACACCTTGTATTGTCCGGTGCAACTTTGCTCACTCTACTCTTGCTGGCCAGCTTGAGTGCGTTAACGGCACTCCACGCCGCTCGACCCCATTCGATGCCCCAGACGGCAGCCTCGATTCCAGATGTCGATCCCCACGAGGCTCTCGGCTCCAAGTCCGCGCCAGTAGTGGTCGAAGTCTTCAGCGATTTCCAGTGCCCCGCTTGCAAAACCTTGTTTACATCGACGAATCGCCAGCTAATGGACAACTACGTCAGCACCGGCAAGGTTTACTTGATCCACCGAGACTTTCCGCTGCCCATGCACGCCCACTCCAAAGTCGCCGCGCAATATTCTCGCGCCGCCGCTCAAATCGGCAAACTCGAACCCGTCGAAGAAGTGCTGTTCCAGAACCAGGAAAAGTGGGAGCAAACCGGCGACGTCGATGGCACGGTAGCCAGCGTACTCTCCCCTGGGGAGATGGCGAAGGTCCGTGCCCTGATAAAAGGCGGCACGCTAGACGCGGCAATCGCGAAAGACCAAGCGCTGGGCCAGGGCTATCGCGTAAACCAGACTCCAACGACGATCTTCCACGCGAATGGCCAGACCTTCCCCTACGCCGGCGTAATGAACTGGGAAATCCTGAAACAATTCCTGGATCAACTCCTAAGCCAGAAATGAGCATGAATGGTAGCGTCGGCATCCTGCCGGCTCCGGGGTCGGCGATTTTCCCGGGCGAAGTTGTAGCGGCCCCCGGCCGTGGCGGGCGCCTTTGGCAACAAGCACGATGACCCCGGAAATGATGCAATCCAGCCCTTTGAATTTACGTCGTGCAGTGATCTGGCTAGGCCGCTTGATCCTTGGCCCCATCTTCATTTATGCAGGCTATTCCAAACTTCTTCTCCCCAACACGCACTTCTGGCCGTATTTTTTCTTGAAATTCTCGCTGTCCACCAATATCGCCAACTTCGCCTTTCAAGTAGACGCCTTCAAACTGCTGCCGTCCTGGGGAGTGCAGTTCGTCGCGCACACGCTTCCTCCAACAGAAGTTGTGCTCGGCCTGCTGCTGCTGGTCGGATGGCGGCTGCGCATTTGGGCTTCTTTGCTCTCTGTAATCATGCTGGGATTTCTGGTCGTCGTCACCCGCGCCTATCTCTTACACATGGACATCAACTGCGGCTGCTTCGCCACTCCTGAGCCAATCGGCCCGAAGAAAATTCTCGAAGACGCCGCGCTCTCGATCCTAGCCGCAGCTACGGCATACTTCGCGTGGGTCGAATCCCGCCAGCCACATCCGTGGACCGCATCCGAGCCGGCCCAAACGCAGACCCGGGCCTAGTAGCGCCACCGAACTCTCGCTTGTAGACTGAACTGGTGAAGACGCTCGACGAATATCTGGAGCTCGCCGCCGTAGCCCATGGCCATCTCTGCGCCGGGCAAGTTCTCGGCGTGCGGCTGGCCATGTTGGGCCTACGCGAACTTGGCATCACCGACCCCATCGCCGAACGCAAACGCATCGTCACCTACGTCGAGATCGACCGCTGCATCACCGACGCGATCGCGCTCGTCTCCAACTGCCGCTTAGGCAAGCGCGCCCTGAAATTCCGAGATTGGGGCAAGGTCGCCGCGACTTTCGTTGACATGCAGACTGGCCGCGCCATCCGCATTGCCGCCAAAGAATCCAGCAAGCAAGCCGCCCGCGAAATGTTCCCAGATATGCCCAAAGATGCGGGCCAACAAAAAGCCTACGCACAACTTTCCGACGAAACACTATTCGACAAAAAATGGGTAAAGGTAGAGGTCCAACCCGAAGACCTGCCCGGCTTCAAAGGACCCAGGGTGATCTGCGCCGAATGCGGCGAAGGCATTAATTTCAAACGCGAAGTGTTGCAAGGCGGACGCACACTGTGTCGCTCCTGCGCCGGCGAGCGGTACTATGAGTCAACTATCGGGCGTGAACACTAGGGACGAATCTTTTTACGTATTCCACCATCTCCGCAAAACCCGGCTTCATCCCTACAGTGGCTAAGCAAATATCGCCGAAACCCAACTTGCGGTTCAACAGTGCCCCGCGGCGCCGAAAGGCCGATAGTTTCTCTATGACCGGCTCGGGATTGCGCAACGCCATGCAGAGTAGATCGGACCTCTTGATACGCGTAGTCCAAGCCGCTTCCACGTCGGTCCAAGGGATAAACGGAATTCCATAGCATCTGGCCTCGAAGCCCTCTCGAGAGAATCGCATTGGCGGGCCAGATGCAAGAAGACGTACCGCAAGCGCGATCAAGCATGCGGAGAGAAAAGTGCCCCAACCCACAATATGACTTGCTTATACAGCGGAACTCTGCCCGAGAGCGCGAACGGAATGGCGATGAATCCAACAGCGCACAAGGCGAGCGCCGCCATCTTGACGGGCGAATTTCTGAAAATCAGTTCGTCCACGCGGATACACCATTGCTAGATAACAACAGCAAAAGAATACGAACAACAAGCAACTGCTCGAGATGTTCTCGATATGGAACTATGCAGGCCGCCCGAATGGGGCCATCTGGTTCCAACTGCGCTAAAATCGATACTTCATGTTGAGCCTGCCTCCTATAACATTGCGGCTGCGCGGTTGGAAGTTGATCGACCGCGTGGCGCTGGCGTTTCTGCTGCTTTGCGCGATCGCCCTGGGCGCGGCGTGCGGGTTGCTCTTTGTGTACGCCAGCGACTTGCCGGAGATTCGCGCGCTGGAAACATACCGGCCCACGGTGGTTACGGAAATTTACGCCGACGACGGGCAGCTGGTCGGCAGCTTCGCACTGCAGCGCCGCATCCTGATGACTTACGAGCAATGTCCGAAGGTGCTGTACAACGCGGTGACCGCGATCGAAGATCAGCACTACGAAGAGCATTGGGGCATCGATTTTCCGCGCATCGCGGGCGCCGCTTGGCGCAACGTGTTGCATCACCGCATCACCGGAGGCGCGAGTACCATCAGCATGCAGCTCGCTGGCAATCTTTTCCTCGATCGCAGCGACCGCAGCTTCCGCCGCAAAATGCAGGAGATGTTGCTGGCTCTGCAGATCGAGCGCCGCTACACCAAGCCGCAAATTTTTGCGATGTACGCGAACCAGGTGTACCTGGCCCACGGCAACTATGGTTTCGCAGCTGCAGCCGAATTTTATTTTGGCAAGCCAGTCACCGATTTGAAGCTGCAGGAAGCCGCGCTGCTGGCCGGCATGGTGAATGGCCCGAAATTCTCGCCGCTGACGAATCCGACCGGCGCCCTGGCTCGCCGCAACCTAGTGCTTTACCGCATGGAAGAAGAAGGGAAGATCACAACGAGCGAGTTGGAAATTGCGAAGAAGACCCCGCTGGGATTGCACGTGCAATATCCGCGCAACGATCTGGCGCCGTACTTCTTTGAAGAGGTTCGCAAGTACCTCGAATCCACGTACGGCACGGAAGCCGTTCACGAACGCGGCCTTCGCGTATACACCACGCTCAATATCGCCATGCAGCGCGCCGCGAACCAGTCCATCCGCGACGGCCTGCACAGCTACGACCGCCGTCATGGCTGGCGCGGCGATCTCCCCAACATTGTGCGCGACAATCTCGGCAAGCTGGACACTTACGAAGACGAAGACTGGCGCCACCCCATCGAGAAAGGCAGCTACGTCACCGGCCTGGTTCTTTCCGTCGACGAAAAAAACGCCACCATTAAGATTGGACCGTACCGCGCGATTCTCTCCCCCTCCGATTTCGCTTGGACCGGCCGCAAAAAGCCCGCGGACCTGCTAAAAATCGGCGACCTGGCGCAGTTTCAGATTCTCGAGTTACGAGAAAATACGGTTCGCGTCCAGCTTGAGCAGCAGCCGGCTCCGCAGGGTGCAATGCTGGCCATCGACAATCCCACCGGCGAAATCAAGGCCATGGTCGGCGGTTACAGCTTTGAGGATTCCAAGTTCAATCGGGCGACACAGGCGTACCGTCAAGTAGGCAGCTCGTTCAAGGTTTATGTCTACGCGGACGCACTCGAAAAAGGCGCGACTCCCTTCGACACTATCCTTGACGCGCCGTTCACCGTGATTAGCGGTGGTCAGCCCTATTCGCCCCACAACTACGACGAAAAGTTCGAGGGCACCATCACGCTGCGCCGCGCCTTGGCCGGTTCGCGCAACGTTCCCGCCGTGAAGTTGGCGGAAAAGGTGGGTATCTCCTCGGTTGTGGACGTGACGCGCCGCTTCGGGATCACCACATCGCTGCCGCCGTACCTGCCGCTCGCTCTCGGCGCCGCCGACATGAAGCTGATCGAGCATGTCTCGGCGTTCACCGTCTTCCCGAATGATGGGATTCGCATCGACCCGCACATGATTCGCCGGGTAACCAGCTATGACGGCGCGCTGCTCGAAGAAGCGCATCCCGAAGTACACGACGTAGTGTCGCCGGAAGTCGCACGCACCATGACCGCCATGCTCGAAGAAGTGATCCAGTTCGGTACCGGCATGCAGGCCAGAGCGCTGGGCCGCCCCGCCGCAGGCAAAACCGGCACGACCCAGGACTACACGGATGCCTGGTTCATCGGCTTCACACCGCAACTCACGTCCGGGGTGTGGGTCGGCTTCGACGACAAGCAAATCTCGCTCGGCAAAAAAGAAACCGGCGCCCGCGCCGCGCTACCCATCTGGCTCGAGTTCATGCAATCCGCGCTGAGCGGCGCACCCGAGGTCGAATTCGCAAACGTGGTCCCGCTCGAGCAGGAAGCCCGCGACCACGCCATCCACGTGGACACGCCCGACACCGCCCCCACCGAAGACGAACCCACCGAGCGCAAAGCCAAGCCGCCGGCAGCAACATCGCCGCCGCCCGCCAAGACCACGGCCACAAGCGCCGCGACTACCCAGGCTGGCACTTCCCCGCGGCCCTGAACCAACACATGGATGGACTGATCTCATTTCCGGTTTATGTTCTCGTGAAATATCTGGCTTATTCGGCGTGGTGTTATTTCGGTCTTCGTTGGCTTCGAGAGCGAAAGTCGATCGCTTCCGGGCTGGGTTTTGGATCGGTGCGTTTGGGGCTCGGAATTCTCTTTGGCGCCGGAATTTTCGTGGTCGGCGGTTCGCTGCATCTCAATTCGCCGACACATCCCTGGCTCATGTACTTGTCGATCTACGCGCCGGTCCGGTACGTGGAATGGTCGATCATGGCGGCCTTGCTCGGTGCCACAGGGGATCAGGTATTCAGAATCGGTGACGGGGTAACACAGCGATGGATCTTAGGTGGGATTGTAGTCTCGCACCTTGCTGACCTACCGATGATTGTGATGTCGTATGGTGGACCGATGGGTTTTTTGCCGGTCGGGCGATTCTTGTGTTAAAGGCAACCGGGTTTTTGAGCGGCTCCGCTCCTGCCACTGCAGAGCGGCTAAGCTCGTTGCGAATCAAAAAGGGCTCCAATAGTCGCTACCAGGTAGGACCGAATACCAAAACTTGTCGCCGTATCGAGCCGCCGCCAAGCCGAAGCCTACCGTCAGGGCCATGACACCGAAGCCGGCGATGATCGGATATTCCATGGAAGTTGTGGCCATCTCTGAGAGAACCCACGCGACACCCGAGAAGATTCCAAAGAGCGCTCCACAAACAAATCGAACCCAGAATTCCAGCCTGTCGACGCGGTGCGGCCGGAAAGCGTCCATCCTAATGTTGATCGTGGATCCAGATGGCGCGGCCCCTCGCTGTGGCGTCCGGTTAAAAACAGGTGAATTCGAGGTGTACCGCAAGGGAGCATGCGCGATCGCCGAGTGCGCCTGATTGATCAGCATGGACATCTGCGTCGCATCGGCGTGCTCCGAGGTACCGGCAGCATACAGATCGGGATGCCATCGTTTGACAAGCTTGCGGTAAGCGGCCTTGATGACATGCGCGGAAGCGTAGTGCGGCACGCCAAGCACCTGGTAAGCATGTTTCCACTCCGCGACTTGGTCGTCCACCCGTGGGCATTAATGAGTTGCTCGATCTGATCGTAGCGGCGGCCCGCTCTCGCTGACATAGGACTTAGGTTTTGAAGTGACGTGAAGGTATCCAGACCCTCTGGATGACTCTGTCCGAAACAAATCTTACGAGCGATTCTTGGATGCCCTGAAAGGATCCCATCCGCTGGCGGGTAAGGGCAGTTCGCGGCCGTCCCGCCGAAGCAGCTTCAGGGTTTGGTCGCGCGTGATTTCTCCTACGGCAGTCAGCGTAACGCCTTGGAAGGCGCGCGGTACTCGGTTGGTTTTGCTAGGGTGCACAGTGAAGAGGAGTTCGTAGTCGTCGCCGCCGTTCAGTGCTAGATCGAGGGCGTCGACATTTTGCGGGCCGGACCTTTTTGGGACGCGCACAGCGGGGATGCGTGAGGCTTCCAGTCGCCCGCCGACGCCACTTGCTGTGCTGAGACGCGTCAGGTCAGTTGATAGGCCGTCCGAGAGATCCATCATCGAGGTGGCCATCCCATAATGGGACAACCATCGGCCGAGGCTGATTCTTGGTTCTGGATAGAGATGCTTTGTGAGCCTAGCGTCACCTTTCGCGATTCGGCGCATGCTTCGGAGGCGTCGCAGCCCGAGTTCGGCTTCGCCCAGGCGGCCGCTCACATAAATAATGTCGCCGGGTCGAGCGCCTGACCGCAGCAGTGCGCGACCGGATCGAACTTCGCCGACCACTGTGACATTCATTAGAATTTCGTCGCGGCATGTAGTGTCGCCGCCCGCTAATGGGCACTTGAACTTTCGTGCGACGCGACGCAGGCCAGATAGAAATTCGTCCAACCACCGGCCGGAGTGAGTTTGGGGGAGAGCGAGACTCAGAAGGAAGCATCGCGGCTCGCCACCCATCGCCGCAATGTCGCTGACCGCGCGCGCCAGACATTTCCATCCGACCGAATCGGCAGGATGTTTGTCGCGCAGAAAATGAGTTCCCTCCAGAAACCAGTCGCAAGTCAGAATGGCTTCGTAGCCGTGCCGCGGGGAAAACAGAGCCGCGTCGTCGCCGATTCCCAGGCGAACTGCCGAATCTCGGCGCGCGGTAGCCGTGCCGATGGCACGGATTCGGCGGACTAGCTCATTCTCTGAGGTGTTTCGGGTATTCATGAACGCGTTTTAAGTAATTTCCTGTAGTGATGATCTCCGCCCGTCCACGTCTATTTTAGCGTGACAGACTGATTTCACCTGTCCATTCGTACAGGAGGCAGGCTCTCAACACCTGACCCACGTCCAGGAAAATACAGGATTGACTCTAACACCTACAGAATTTAGTATGTGCCACGGTCTCGTGGCAGGGTTGTACCGCCCGAGCTAACGAATCAGGGTGCTGTACCGCGCAGCGAACCCAGGGCAAAAGGTTCGCGTCCAAGATTAGCAGGGACTGAGCGTAATGGGGACTGAGGGTCCCAACTGGAATGAAGGGTAAGACTTACACTTTTTTCATCGCGTCGACGCCGGGCAAACTGCAAAAGCTGATCATTCCCGCGTACGTGCTGCACGCCATTGCGGTGCTCGCGTTGATCGGAAGCATTACGGTTGTGGCTGCAGCAGGGTCGTACTCGCGCATGCTCTGGAAAGTCGGCAACTACAACGCCCTCCGCCACGATCAGGAAACTCTAAAGAAACAATACCGGCAGCTTCAGAACACTGTCGACGATACCAACCAGCGCCTCGACTCGTTGCAATCCCTGGCTACCGAAGTGGCGATGACCTATGGCGTGCTGCGGTATCACCCGGCGGCTTTCGACCAGAGCGACGATCCCATGGATGCGCAGGACGCTTTCGACCGTTCCGTAGAGCAATACACGTTTTTGAAGAGAAACGCGGCGACAATTGCCATCTCGAGCGGCGGCCTGCGCCTGATGCCGGTAATGAGCTTCGCGGATTCGACTTATACACCTTCGATCTGGCCGGTGATGGGTCATATCACCGACGGCTTCGGCGAACGGCTTGACCCGTTCAGCGGTGAAGGCGCGTTCCACACGGGTGTCGACGTGGCATCGGATTACGGCGCGCCGGTTCACGCTACGGCCGACGGAGTGGTTACGATTGTCGAGAATCACGCGGGTTACGGCAGGCTAGTGGTGGTTGATCACGGATTTGGCATTACGACCTGGTATGCGCACCTTTCGTCGTTCTCTGCCATCCCTGGGACGCGGATCAAGCGCGGCGCGGTTGTCGGATACACCGGGATCAGCGGCCGCTCGACGGGGCCGCATGTTCACTATGAAGTGCGCGTGAATAATGCGCCGGTGAATCCTTGGCGGTACATGAAGGCCACGCCAGCTGGCGATTAGTTTCCCTGAGTTTTGCCCTCTCCTTAGTCGCCGTTCTTTCCTATAACTTCCTTACCTTATTTCTGTTCGGAGAGCTTGAATAGGTTTTCGTTCCGTTGTGGTTTGAGCTGCATTTGCGTCTGAAGGCGGCCCACCTGACGACGAGCGACTACATCTATTTCTTCCGTGTTTGCTGTTGAGGGAGGTTGGGTACCACGCTGCGGGGGGCTGCGAGGAATTTTTGGGTCACATCGAAGACTAAGCGGACGGCTTTTGTGTCGCCTCGATCAATGCGGGAGATGTCGGCGCCCTTGAGGATTTCGAGGTAGGCCTCGCGTGCTTGCGGATCGAGTTGTTGGCGGACTTGCGGCCCGTTAAGTCCGGCTTGCGCCAGGATTAACGCGCCGCTTAGGAAATCAGAGAGTTGACGTGCTACGGCGTCGGTGGGAGCCTCACCTTCGACTACAACGCGAAGGCGGTCGCCTTCCGGCTTTCCCGCCAGGGTGACCCATTGGAGTTGTTCGAGCAAGGCGGAGAGTTGCGGCGATTGCAAACCTCCAGGAGCGCGCTGCGCCAGTGCGCTGACGTTCGCGGGATCTTGGCGAATAACGGCAAAAATCGGCGAACCGGCCAGGCGATCGAACCGCGCGCGCCATTCTCTTTCATCTTCCCCCTTCATAGGTTGAGCCAGGAGTGCGGGTAAATCGGGGTCGTCGGTCAGCGCGATTCTGTTCTGATGTGGGAATGCGAAAGAAATTTTGCGCGGGCTGCCGCTTACAGGCACGGTGAAAATCTCCCGGCCGCCGCGACTCTCATGCGTTCCGACTTGCGATGTGTAGGTGTTGATTTTTCTGCGATCGAAACGCCCGTCGGCGACGACGAGATACGTAGTATCTTGTCCGCGCCGGATGTACGCGATAGCAATACGATCGAGATCGCGTTCGTAGTCGAAACCAGTGTCGCGTAAAAACTGCGCGTATTCTGGATCGATCTGCTGAGGAGTCGGCGCCCAATCGCGCAGGCCTGCAATGAAGGGCGTTTGACGCAGGGCGGCAACATCGACATAGATCATCGAATGCGCGTCGGACGGCATCATCGCGAGCGTACTTTCTCTCGCAGAGCTTTCCCCGCCAGTCAAGTGCAGCACCGCGTAAAGCGCGATTCCGCTGAACAGAACAACAACGGCGATGGATAGAATCCAGAAACGTCGCGTCATCGAGTTTTCATCTTTCCGCAATCCCAGTGGAACGTGAATTGTTGCATTTCGAGCCCCGGTTGCGGCATCAAATCACAAGCAGGTTCCCGAGAATTTTCGCAGTATCGAGGGTGGGGCGAAGTTATGCACAAGGATCTGCCGACTGAATCGGATAAAGCTTTGCGGATCAAATAGATAGAAGTTGGCAGAGAGGCTACCTTAGGTCCGTTTTTCCACAGAGCTGGCCACGTGCGTGCTGGAATTTTGATGGCCACTACTTGCAATTTGAGTACCCTATCTGCTATTCTTTGTCGGTTTGAGAGCGCTGGCGTAGCTCAGCTGGTAGAGCATCTGATTTGTAATCAGAGGGTCGGGGGTTCAATTCCCTCCGCCAGCTCCACCGGTCAGCTTGCGGGGGAATGAGGCGGAGCGAATCCTCAGAGACAAAATCGACGGGCTGGTGTCTTTTGACACGAGTCCGTTTTGTGCTTTCGTTCGCTGCCCTCTGCGTTTTCTGACAAATGTTTGCTGGACTTGCACTTGGCGTGAAGGGTGAATTTTCGAGGACGGGTGGGTGAGTGGCTAAAACCAGCAGACTGTAAATCTGCCGCTCCTTGCGGGCTACGGAGGTTCGAATCCTCCCCCGTCCACCATGTACTCGCAGCACGTAGATGTTGGGCCTTGGGAAATTCGGGCCGGTAGAGACAAACGCGAGCCGACCAGGCTGGATCGGCAACAAGCGGTGAGTCGTCGAGAGCAGTTCGCAGCAAACGCAGGGCAATCGCATGAAGCGATGTTCGAGCGCGGTCTAAATCGCGGCAAAGGCGCCGCCAAGGAAAAGTGCGCCGCGAAGATGGAGTTGATGACTGCGCGGGAGTTAGCCAGTCAAACGAATTTCTAGGGGGCACGGGTTGGGCCTGGGTAGCTCAGTTGGTAGAGCGCGTCCTTGGTAAGGACGAGGTCACCGGTTCAATCCCGGTCCCAGGCTCCAGAATCGGAAGTCAGAAGTTGGAAATTGCAGGTTAGATGAAGCGGCTCGGTAAAAGGATCGAGGACTTTGTAGGGAGCCGGGCGGGGGTAACTCAACGGTAGAGTCTCACTCTTCCAAGGTGATGGTTGCGGGTTCAAATCCCGTCCCCCGCTCCACTTAGCGCTGCGATGAAGCACGGCGGGTGGTTGTGACAAAAGTTTGGGTAGCAAAGAGCAAGAGGCGAAACAGATCTTACGCTGAGGGCAGGAGAACATGGCCAAGGAGAAATTCGAGCGCAACAAGCCGCACTGCAACATCGGGACGATTGGTCACATTGACCATGGCAAGACCACGTTGACGGCGGCGATTACCAAGGTGTTGTCGAAGCACAACCCCAAGGTGCAGTTTCGCGCGTTTGATTCCATCGACAACGCGCCGGAAGAGCGCGAGCGCGGAATCACCATCGCGGTTTCGCACGTGGAGTATGAGACCGCGAACCGGCACTACGCGCACATGGACTGCCCGGGGCATGCGGACTACATCAAGAACATGATCACTGGAGCGGCGCAGATGGATGGCGCGATCCTGGTGGTGGCGGCGACCGATGGACCGATGCCGCAGACGCGGGAACACATTTTGCTGGCTCGCCAAGTCGGTGTGCCGGCGATTGTGGTGTTCCTGAACAAGTGCGACATGGTGGAAGACGCGGAATTGCTCGAACTCGTGGAACTGGAAGTGCGCGAGTTGCTGAAGAGCTACCAGTTTCCGGGCGACACGATTGCCATGGTGCGCGGTTCAGCGCTGCAGGCGTTGAATGGCGACGCCAAGTGGGAAAAAGCCATCGACGATTTGATGGAAGCGGTGGACAAGAACGTGCCGCAGCCGGTGCGCGACATCGATAAGCCGTTCGCGATGCCGATCGAAGATATTTTCTCGATCTCGGGCCGTGGCACGGTGGTGACCGGCCGCGTCGAGCGCGGCAAGGTGAAGGTTGGCGAGGAAATCGAGATCGTGGGATTCCGACCGACGCAGAAGAAGGTTGTGACCGGCGTGGAAATGTTCCGCAAGCTGCTGGACGAAGGCTTGGCGGGCGACAACGTGGGATTGCTGCTGCGCGGCACGGAAAAGGAAGACGTGGAGCGCGGGCAGGTGGTGTGCAAGCCGGGATCGATCACGCCGCATACGAAGTTCAAGGCCGAAGCGTACGTATTGACGAAGGAAGAAGGCGGGCGGCACACGCCGTTTTTCACCGGCTATCGGCCGCAGTTCTACTTCCGGACCACAGACGTGACCGGCGACGTGAAGCTGCCGACCGGCGTCGAGATGGTAATGCCGGGCGACAACGTGAGCTGCGAAGTGAGCTTGATCACGCCGGTCGCTCTCGAGAAGGGCTTGCGCTTCGCGATTCGCGAAGGCGGCCACACAGTTGGCGCAGGCGCCGTTACTGAGATCATCGAGTAATTGCCTGGAATGTAGGCGCTGGGCTTTAGCCCGGCGAGCCGCACTCTAAGTGATATAGAAGGGAATCAGGGCATGAGGGAAATCATCACGTTGCAGTGCGCGGATTGCAAGAACCGCAACTACACAACGACGAAGAACAAGAAGAAGCACTCCGAACGCGTGGAGACGCAGAAGTTTTGCAATACGTGCCGCAAACACACCGGCCACAAGGAAGTGAAGTAATTTCGGGACGGATTGTTGGAGGGACGGTTTTGGTTTTAGGGGAGTCGTCCAACGGCTAGGACTCCGGTCTCCAAAACCGGGTATGGGGGTTCGAGTCCCTCCTCCCCTGCCAGAGATTTGTTGGGACCGGCGGCGAGCCGGTGAAGTTGAAGCAAAGAGGAACGATGGCAATGCAAGCGGTCAAAGTGAAAAGCGAAGACCAAGGCGGAATCGCCGCAGGGGCGAATAGGCTCGGCGGAAAAGTTTCCGGGACGTTCGAGGACGCGCGCGAGTTTTTGCACGACGTCCGGTTGGAGATGAAGCAAGTCACCTGGCCTAGCCGCGAGGATGTGATTTCCACGACGACGGTCGTGGTGGCTACGGTGGCATTCTTCGGGGTCTTTCTGGCGGTGGTCGACTGGCTCGTGCAGCGCGGCGTTACGTATGTGTTTAAAGTTTTCGGCGTCTGAGAGGGATTAGAACTCGATGGGAATGCAGTGGTACATCATCCATACGTACTCGGGCTTTGAGAAGAAAGTAAAAGAGAGCCTGGAAAGCCGCGTGGAGGCGTTCAGCCTGCAGGACAAGATTGGCCGCGTACTGATTCCGATGGAAGACACTATCGAGATGCGCGGCGGCAAAAAGGTGATTTCGTCGCGAATGTCCTATCCAGGTTATGTGCTGGTGGAGATGGATCTCGACGAGAACACCTGGCACATCGTGCGGAATACGCCGCGGGTCACGGGTTTTGTGGGATCAGCAACTTCGCCGTCGCCGCTGTCCGAGGCGGAAGTGGACGCCATTATCAACCGCGTGCACACGCCGACGGACAGGCCGAAACCGAAAGTCGTATTTGAGCGCAACGAGCAGGTACGGATTGTGGATGGGCCGTTCGCGAATTTTAACGGGACCGTCGAAGAAATTGACGGAGATCACAGCCGGTTGAAAGTTTCGGTGACGATCTTCGGACGATCAACTCCGGTGGAGTTGGATTTTGCGAGCGTTGAAAAGCTCGGATAAGAAGAATCTAGCTCGAAGGAATTTGAGGCAGGGACATGGCAAAGAAGATTCAAACGACGATCAAGTTGCAACTTCCGGCAGGCAAAGCTACGCCTGCACCGCCAGTTGGTACGGCGCTTGGCCCGCACGGTTTGAATATCATGGATTTTTGCAAGCAATTCAACGCCAAGACGGCCAAGGAACCGGATGGGATGATTTTCCCGGTGCTGGTGACGGTTTACACCGACCGCACCTTTACATTCATCCTGAAGACGCCACCGGCGTCGATCCTGCTGCTTCGCGCGGCGGGCATCGTGAAGGGTTCCGCTGAGCCGAACCGCAACAAAGTTGGAAAAGTTACGAAGAAGCAAGTGCAGGAAATCGCAAAGATCAAGCTTGTCGATCTCAACACCACAAATTTGGACTCGGCTGTGAAGACCGTGATGGGCACGGCGCGCAACATGGGTCTGGAAGTCGTGGAAGCCTAGGAGTTCAGGCGCTACGAGGTCGAAGAGGTAAGGGCATGAAGCAGGCAGGAAAACACATAGAGAACGCGCGCAAGAAAGTCGAAGCGCGTCCGTACAAGCTCCAGGAAGCAGCAGAGCTGATCAAGAAGACGCACCACACCAAGTTCAACGAAACCGTTGAGCTGGCCATCAATCTGGGCGTCGATCCGAAGCATTCCGATCAGGTAGTTCGTGGAACTGTCGTTCTGCCGCACGGCTTGGGCAAGTCGGTGCGTGTGCTGGTGATCGCGAGCGGCGATAAGGTTCGCGAGGCGACGGAAGCCGGTGCGGATTTCGTCGGCGGCGAAGATATGGTGACGAAGATCGCCGGTGGTTGGACCGATTACGACGCGGTGATCGCGACGCCGGACATGATGAAGTCCGCCGGAAAATTGGGCAAGGTTCTCGGGCCACGTGGGTTGATGCCGAATCCCAAGACGGGCACGGTCACTTTTGATGTCGCTAAAGCGATCAAGGAAACCAAGGGTGGCAAAGTGGAATTCCGCGTCGATAAGGCGGGAATCGTCCACTGCGGGATCGGCAAGATTGATTTTGACGCCACGAAACTGGCGGAAAACGCGCACGCAATCATTAACGCGGTGATCAAAGCGAAGCCTGCGGCGGCGAAAGGCAAGTACGTCAAGAGAATCACGTTGACGTCAACAATGGGTCCGGGCATTCCGATCGATCTGGCGGAATCGGAAATCCTGGCGGCGGCTGCTTAGTTCAGAGGATATGAGGATAGCGAGATCATGAAGAAGCGCAGCGAAAAACAGGAAGACTTAGACAAGCTGAAGGTCGCGCTGGCCAAGGTGTCGAGCGTGATTCTGACCACGTTCCAGGGCATCACCGTGGAAGACGACACCAAGCTGCGGCGCGCGGTGCAGGCCGCCGGCGGCAAGTATCAGGTGGTGAAGAATACCCTGGCGGAGCGCGCGGGTTCCGGCACTCCCGCCGAAGGCTTACTGAGGAATTTGACCGGCACGAATTCGATTGCCTACACGAACACCGACCCCGTGGCGCTGGCGAAGGCGCTGACTAAGGTGGCCAAGGAAGTACCGGCGTTTCAGTTCCGCGCGGGACTCGTTGAAGGGCGCGTTATCTCGATCGCGGAGATTCAGCAGCTCGCGAACCTTCCGTCGAAGGAAGAGTTGCTCAGCAAGATCATGTTCCTGCTGAACGCGCCGGCGCAGCGTCTGGCGATGACATTGAACGCACTGCCGCGCAACATCGCGGTGGTTGTGAGCGAAGCAGTGAAGGCAAACAAGTTTGGGTCCGGCGGCGGGGCGAGTGCGCCAGCAGCCTCTACGGAAGCAAAACCTGCGGAAGCAGCACCCGCTGAAGCGCAAACCGTGGAAGCAGCGCCCGCACCAAGTCCCGAAGCGGCCCAGTAAGATATTTTAATTTCGAGAGGAGAAGGAACAGTCATGGCGAAGGTAGATTCAATCCTGGAAGAAATCAAGGGGCTGACGTTGCTGGAAGCGTCGGACCTGGTGAAGAAGATGGAAGAGACGTTTGGCGTCTCGGCGGCTGCGGCCACGGTTGTGGCGGGCGGCGGTGGTGGCGCAGCGGCTGCGGCTCCGGCGGAAGAGAAGACGGAATTCACCGTCGTGCTCACCGACGTGGGCGGCAACAAGATCAACGTCATCAAGGCGGTTCGCGAAGTCACGAGCCTGGGCTTGAAAGAAGCCAAGGAC
>Ga0073928_10000586_pt1 | contig 82872 bp, 73 predicted proteins | sample PaiPotPPA55metaG_FD_76969 | JGI IMG/M metagenome (GOLD analysis project Ga0073928, IMG submission 76969) | Iron sulfur acid spring bacterial and archeal communities from Banff, Canada, to study Microbial Dark Matter (Phase II) - Paint Pots PPA... ...
AATCCCCAACTCGCGAATCGCGTTACCCATCCGCACCAGCGGTACATCGATGCGTACGCCCAGCGCCTCCAGCACATCCGCCGACCCGCTGCGCGAGCTCGCCGCTCGGTTTCCATGCTTCGCCACGCGAGCGCCAGCCGCCGCAGCCACAATCGCCGCCGCCGTGGAAACGTTGAACGCATCGAACCCATCGCCGCCGGTGCCGCATGTGTCCACCATCTGCAAAGGCCGCGCCTCACCATCGGCAAACACCGGCGCCGCGAATCGCCGCATGACGGACGCAAATCCCGCCAGCTCCGCCACGCCTACCGGCCGCTGGTTCAGCGCCGTGAGCAAACGCACGATATCGAGCGTCTCCGCGCGCCCCGAGAGCAGCTCTTCCATCACCGCTTCCGCTTCCAAGCGCGTAAAAACGTGCCCTTTTTCCGCTCGTCGAAGCAACTCCAGTGACATCCGATCCTCGTCCGCCACGGCATCCGCGGCGCTCAGAAATTTCCGCTGTAGGGGCACAGCACTGCTGTACTCCACCTCGGCAGAAACTTCAATTCACGCACAAGCCGTCTTTTCCCTGGTTTTCAGCGGTCGCCTTGCCCCGTCCCCGGCGTTCCGGTTACACTTTGATGTTTTGCAGGCAGATAAATTCTAACATTGGCAGACCGCTCCACGGTCACACCGAACACGGAACCCGATGAAGATTCATGAATATCAGGCCAAAGCGATCCTCGCTCGCTATGGCGTTACGACTCCCCGCGGTGAGGTGGCGTTCACCAAGGAAGAAGCGCGTATCGTTGCGCAGCGCCTCCGCACGCCGATCGTTGTCGTCAAATCGCAAATCCATGCGGGCGGACGCGGCAAAGCCGGCGGCGTAAAACTCGCTCATTCCCCCGACGAAGCCGCGGAAATCGCGAGCCACATGCTGGGCATGAACCTGGTCACCGCCCAGACCGGCCCTGGTGGCCGTATCGTCAAGCGCCTGCTCATCGAAGAAGGCCTCGACATCAAGCGTGAACTCTACCTTAGCATTCTCGTCGATCGCGCCGTGGGCAAAGTCGTTTTCATGGCCAGCACCGCGGGCGGCATGGAGATTGAGGAAGTCGCAAAAGAGAATCCCGAAGCCATCTTGCGCGAAACGATCCACCCAACCGTCGGCCTTCAACCGTATCAAGCGCGCAAGCTGGCCTTCGGTCTTCGCCTTTCCGGTGAATTTGGTCCGCAGGCCGCGCCATTTTTCCAGGCGCTCCACCGCGCCTTCGTCGACACCGACGCCTCTATGCTGGAAATCAACCCCTGCGTTGTTACCGGTGACGGCCGCCTCATCGCTCTCGACGCCAAAATGACCTTCGACGATAACGGTCTGTTCCGCCACAAGGAACTTCGTGAGCTCCGCGACCTCGACGAAGAAGATCCGCTGGAAGTCGAAGCCTCCAAGTACGGCCTGAACTACATCAAGCTCGATGGCAACGTCGCCTGCATGGTCAACGGCGCTGGCCTCGCCATGGCCACCATGGACATCATCAAGTACGCCGGCGGTTCTCCCGCAAACTTCCTCGACGTAGGCGGCGGCGCATCCGCGGAACAAGTGAAAAACGCCTTCCGTATTCTGATGAGCGACGCCAGCGTCCGCGCGGTATTCATCAACATTTTCGGCGGCATCTTACGCTGCGATGTTCTGGCCACTGGAGTTGTCGCCGCTGCGAAGGACCTTGGCGTTAATGTCCCCGTCGTGGTTCGTATGGAAGGTACCAATGTCGAAATGGGCCAGCAGATCCTCCGCGATTCCGGCCTGAATTTCACCATCGCGGACGGCATGAAGGACGGCGCAACCAAGGTCGTGGCTTTGGCGGGGGGTGCGCGATGAGCGTGCTAGTAGACGAAAGAACCCGCCTCATCGTCCAGGGCTTCACCGGCCGCGAAGGCACCTTCCACGCACAGCAAATGATCGAGTATGGCACCAACGTCGTGGGCGGAGTCACTCCCGGCAAAGGCGGCACCAAGCATCTGGAGCGTCCGGTATTCGACACGGTAACGGAAGCCGTAAAAGCCGCGGGCGCAAATGCGACGGTAATCTTCGTTCCGCCACCCTTCGCCGCGGACGCGATCCTCGAAGCCGCCGACGCGGAGATGCCGCTGATCATCTGCATCACCGAAGGCATTCCGGTCATCGACATGGTCCGCGTAGCCGCCACCATCGACTTCAAAAAAACGCGCCTGATCGGCCCCAATTGCCCGGGCGTCATCTCCCCCGGCAAATGCAAAATCGGCATCATGCCCGGCCGCATTCACAAGCAAGGGCACGTCGGCGTCGTCAGCCGTAGCGGCACGTTGACTTACGAAGCGGTCCATCAACTAACCGAACTCGGCATCGGCCAATCCACCTGCATCGGCATCGGTGGCGATCCCATCATCGGCACCTCGTTCCTGGACGCCATCAAAATGTTCAACGAAGATCCCGATACCCACGCCATCATCCTGATCGGCGAAATCGGAGGCAACGCCGAAGAGCGCGCCGCCGAATACATCAAGGCCAACGTAAAAAAGCCGGTCGTAGGCTTCATCGCAGGGCAAACCGCCCCACCAGGCCGCCGCATGGGCCACGCAGGCGCAATCATCAGTGGCGGACAAGGCACCGCCAAAGACAAATACGCCGCAATGAATGCCGCCGGCATACGCACGATCGAAACTCCAGCGGATCTAGGCTCGGCAGTAGCCGCGGCCCTAAAATAGAAGTAACGAAGTAATGATGTAACGAAGTAATGACCAGAATCGAGTTTGGTGCGATGATGATTTCGTGCCAATTAAGACCTACAAAGATTTAAACGTGTTTAGAGAATCGTGCAGTGTGGTTATTGACGTTTCTCGTGCATCGTGCACTTTTCGTGCGCCTAGGGACTTTGAACTTCTTCGGCGACTTCGCAGCGCGGCGCGCTCGATCCCGAACCATATTGTCAAGGGTTGGGCGAAACGGTACTCGGCTCCCGAGTTTAAACGGCATTTGCGGGCCGCTATATGTTCCTGCGACGAGTGCCAACTCTGGCTCAAGATAACCCTCCACGAGGGGTATCTAAGAGAGGATCAATATCATAGGATTTCAGGCCGACTAAACGAGGTCGGCGTGATGCTGAAGAGGCCATGGAAACAATGGCAGACCTACCCAAAGTAGGATTTTGAATTTATCGTTACTTCGTTACATCTTTACGTCATTACTTCGCTTTTCCGAGGAGAATAGAGTGTCTCTCGAACGCACCTTCGCAATCATCAAACCCGATGCCGTAAGCAGTAATCAGCAAGGCGAAATCCTGGCTCGCATCCACAAAGCCGGCTTCAGCATTGTCGCCATCAAATCCATGCGCCTGACCAAAGAAGAGGCCGGCGGCTTCTACGCTGTCCACAAAGCCCGCCCGTTCTTCGGCGAACTAACCGACTTCATGTCCTCAGGAAAAATCATCGCCATGGTCCTCGAAGCCGAAGGCGCCATCACCAAATGGCGCGACACCATGGGCGCCACCGACCCGAAAAAAGCCACCCCCGGCACCATCCGCTGCGACCTGGGCACCAGCATCGGCACCAACTGCACGCACGGCTCCGACGCCCCAGACACCGCCGCCTTCGAAATCGCCTACTTCTTCCCCGGCCTGGACCTAATCTAACTCCGGCAGCGCCAACGTCTAACTCTCCTCCGCCATCGTTGTAGGGGCGGGGCTTGTTTACCCTGAGTCTCGAAGGGCTCCGCCCGGCCGCCGCGTCTTGCCACGCCGTCACATTCTTTGCGTCCTCGATCCGCTTTCCCTACACTCTTCCCATGGACCCCACCCGCGACCTGGGCCGCCTCCTCGTGATCGTCGGCATTGTCCTGACGACCGCCGGCGCCCTTCTCTATTTCAGCGGCCGCCTCCCCTTCCGCCTGGGCCGCCTACCCGGCGACATCGTCCATCGCGGCGAACACGCCACCTTCTACTTCCCGATCGCAACCTCGATCCTCCTCAGCATCGGTCTCTCCATCATCCTCTGGCTCGTGTCACACTTCCGCCGCTAAACGCGCTCGTCGTCCCTTTTTCGTCGCGAAACAATTCCGAACCACGATGGCTTCCGAATAACGGACCCCTCCGGTCAACGAGGCGTTCCCAACAATGTAGGCGCCGGGCTTCAGCCCGGCGTGCGCGTGTTTCACTCCCCTCTTTGTAGCGTTACTCTTCAGCACCCCGCCCCACCCTCCGTCGTTCCTCGCGCAAGATTCGTCGTACTATTCCTCTTGTAGCATCCCTTCCAAAAACGCCGTCGCGCCTCTCGCGCAAGGCTCCATAGATAACGCAGAAGAGCGCCGGATTTCCGGCTGCACGCCAACATGAATTCCGTCAACCCGCTTCACACGCGCGTTCGCGCTCTTGCGTTCGCCGCCAGCCTCACCGCGATGTTCGTTTCCGCTGCGGTTCTATCAGGGTGGACGCCACGCATTCCCTGGCTGACCGGCCTCTTCTCTGGTTTCATCGTAATGAAGCCGGTCACCGCCCTGTGCTTTTTTCTTTCCGGCTTTTCGCTTTCGCTTCTCGCGCCGGAATCTTCACTCACCGTGGCGCGGCGTCGCCTGGCTCAAGTGTCGGCATTCCTGGTGACGTTAATCGGTATCGCCACCACCATTGAATTTGCCACCGATTACAATCTTGGATTCGAGGGTCTCCTTTCCCGTCTTGCCCTCTACGCCACAGGTGTGCCGAATGCCTCGCGTCTCTCCCTCGCGTCCGCGATCGCTTTTATTTTTCTTGGCATCGCTCTCGTCTTCCTCGATCTGGAAACTTCCAGAGGTGCGCGCCCCGTGCAACTTCTCGCCATCGGCGTCCTCTTTTTCGCCTTGATCAACGTTCTCGCCTATCTCTACAGCGCCGATGATCTCAACCGCGTCCTTCGCCTTAATTCCATGGCTACGCACACCGCCCTGCTCCTTCTTCTGCTGAGTCTTGGAGCCATCGCCGCTCGTCCCGATCGCGGCCCGCTGGCGGTTTTCTTCGGGTCCGGAATCGTCAGCCCTATGGCCCGCCGAGTTCTTGTCGCAGCCATTCTTCTAACCGTGGCCACCGGATGGATCCAGCTGATCGGTGAGCGCCGCGGCCTGTACGGCGCGGGCCTGGGCCTGGCCCTGCTGACTTCCGCCAACATCGCCATGTTTTCCGCCTTGATCGCGTTTTCGGCCCGTTCTGTCGCCACTTCTCTCGAAAAACTCGACGCCTCCAACCGGGATCTCGTCGCCGCCACCAAAGAGCTCGCCGAGCGCACCAACCTCCGCCTCGCCGCTATCATTGAATCCTCCGACGACGCCATCATCGGCAAGACCCTCGACGGCACCATCACCAGTTGGAACGCCGGTGCCGAGCGCATTTTCGGATATTCCGCCGCCGAGGCCATTGGCGAATCCATCCGCATGCTCTTGCCGCAGGATCGCTTCAACGAGGAAGCCGACATTCTCCGCCGCGTCGCCAGGGGCGAATTCGTAAATCATTTTGAATCCGTCCGCATTGGCAAGCACGGGAAGTCTATTCTCCTTTCGATCACCATTTCCCCGGTGCGCGACGCCAGCGGCGCCATCATCGGGGCCTCTAAGATCGCCCGCGACATCACCAAAACACGTCGCATCGAACAGTCGGTCCAGGAACACGAAGCGCGTCTTGCCGCCATCATCGGCGCTGCGATGGATGGCGTTATTACGGTTGACGAAGGCCAGCTCATCACTATGTTCAATCCCGCCGCCGAGGCCATGTTCGGCTGCCGCGCTTCCGAGGTCCTGGGTTCCTCTCTCGATCGCCTGATCCCGGTCCGCTTCCGGCCAGAACATGCCCAGCATGTCCGCGCCTTCGGCCAGACTCAGGTCACTCGACGTCCTATGGGTCGCGCAGGTTCCCTCTATGGCTTGCGTTTTACCGGGGAAGAGTTTCCCATCGAAGCATCCATCTCTCAGACCGAAGTACAGGGTCAGAAATTATTCACCGTAATTCTCAGGGACGTCACCGACCGCAAGCTTGCCGAGGACGAATTGCGCCAGCACGCCATTCTTCTCGATCTGGCGCCCATTCTCGTTCGCGACCTCGACAACCGCATCGTCCTGTGGACCCGCGGCGCTCAACAGCTCTACGGCTATTCCAAGGAGGAGGCCATTGGGCGCATCTCTCTCGAACTACTGCAGACGCAGTTTCTCGTTCCAGCACAGCAGATTACGGACGCTCTTGAGCGCTTCGGCACATGGGAAGGGCAACTGCAACACCGCACCAGTGAGGGACGCGCCGTTTTCGTCGCCAGCCAATGGGTTCTTCACCACGACGCTTCCGGCAAGCCCGCTCGTATTCTCGAAGTCAGCTCGGATCTTACCGAGCTCAAGCGCGTGCAAACCTTGCAGCTGCGCTCGCAAAAGTTGGAATCCCTGGGTACTCTGGCGGGCGGCGTTGCTCACGACTTCAACAACATCCTTCTCGCTATCAACGGCAACACCAAGCTGGCCTTAGAGGATCTTCCCCCCGACCATCCTGCGTGCCAGAACTTGTCGGAAATTGCCAAGGCTGGCGCACGTGCTGCGGACCTCGTCCGGCGCATACTGGCCTTCAGCCGGCCCCAGGATCAGGAAAGGAAGCCTCAGCCGGTCCAACCCGTCGTCGAGGAAGCTCTCGAACTGGTTCGTGCCACTCTCCCGGCTTCCATCCACATCGATTGTTCATTCTCTTCGGATCTCCCGCTGGTGGCCCTCGATTCCACGCAACTCCACCAGGTTATCGTCAACCTCGCCACCAACGCCTCTCACGCCATTGGCGACAAGCCCGGAACCATTACCCTGCGCTTGGACAGCCGCGCGCTCCTGGCCTCGGACCGCCTCGCAGTCCCGGAGGTGCACGAAGGCCGTTACGTTTGTCTGACCGTCAGCGACGATGGCTGCGGTATGGATCGCGCCACGCTCGACCGCGTCTTCGACCCCTTCTTTACCACTAAGTTGGTCGGGCAGGGCACTGGCCTGGGTCTTTCCGTCGTCCACGGAATCGTCACCAGCCATGGTGGCGCCATCACCGCCTATAGCCAGCCTGGGTATGGCACTTCCTTCGTACTCTATTTCCCAGCTGTGGAAACTTCCACCACTGCCACCGCCCCCATTCAGGCTCCCGCCCAGCCGGTGGAACGCGGCCGCCACGAAAATATTCTGTACGTCGATGACGAAGAAGGCCTCGTCATGCTCGGCACACTCTTTCTGCAACGCCTCGGCTATGAGGTCACCGGCCACGTCGATGCTGCCGCGGCTCTCTACGATTTCCGTTCCCGTCCCGACCATTTCGCCGCGGTCGTCACCGACCTCTCCATGCCGCGCATGTCCGGCTTCGATCTCGCGCGCGAGCTCCTTAATCTCCGCCCCGCTCTCCCCATCCTCATGACCTCCGGCTACGTCCGCCCCGAGGACCGCAAGGCCGCCGAGGCCCTGGGGATCGCCCGCATCATCGTCAAGCCCTCCACCATGGACCACCTTGGCCAAGCCCTGGCCGACGTCCTACATCGCAAAGCCACCCCAGTCAAAGCGCTGTAAACCCGATACCGCTTGCCGCAACCCCGATACCGCTTGCCGCGATGCCGGTTGCATCTTTCCCCTCGGCTTGCCGCGACGCTCGCCACGACGCCCGCCACTGCTCGCCGCGACGCTTCGGATCCTGTGCAGGATGAAGCCTGCGCCCTGCACCCTCTTCCCCCCACCGCTTCTTTCCCGCGCAACATCTTCCCCCCATGAGGCGCGTGATCGCGTGGTTCAGATCTTGGTCCGAGCATCGCATCCTCCCGTAGGGGCGGGGCTTGCCCCGCCCGGCCGATGCGTCTCGCCACAACCGTCCGCCGCGCAGCTATCTGACACAAGCCAAACTACTTACTAGTAATACATTGACAAACAGTACCTATATGCTATAATTCGGTGTGAACTTAAAGCTTCCATCGCCAAGCGGAGCCAACCCCCAGCCGGCTAGGCATCGGGCGTCATTTTCAAACAGCATGAGCCGACCTAAGCCGCGAAGCATAACCTCATTAGAATCAATACTTATGCAAGTATTCATTCTAAACGACTTTAAGTCAGCTAGAATGAACACTTACAAAAAAACCGGAGGAGGGGAGTAACCCATCTATAACCAAGTCTCACGCCCAATTCAACACGGTCTCGCCCATACAGCCCTGATCGCCTTCCCCGCCCCCAGACCCCAGTCCGACCGGCAGCGCCAGACCACCCTCGGTTCACCACTTTCAACTTTCAACTGTCGACTGTCGACTTCATCATCGACATCCTCACCCTCCCCTAGTCACCAATGGCCCGTTCCGCGTGTCCACCCATGAGCCAGCTTCAATTCAACCTCATGCCCGAGCGCCGCGTTTTTTCCGTCAGCGAGCTGACCGCTAGAATCCGCGATCTGCTGACCCGCAACTTCACCGACATCCTCGTTGAAGGCGAACTCTCCAACTGCCAATTCCCACAGTCCGGCCACATGTACTGCACGCTGAAAGACGATCGCGCGCAAATCAAGTGCGTCTGCTTCAAGACCCAGCTGCGCCTCATGAAGTTCCGCCCGGAAAATGGTCTCCACGTCACCGTGCGCGGCTCCATCAGCGTTTACGAAATCCGCGGTGAATATCAGATCTACATCGAGAACATTGAGCCGGTAGGTCTGGGCGCGCTGCAGCTAGCCTTCGATCAGCTGAAAAAGCGCCTGGAAGCGGAAGGCCTCTTCGCCGCCGAGCGAAAGAAGCCGCTGCCGCTCTTGCCGCGCTGCATCGGACTCATTACTTCCCCCACAGGCGCCGCCGTTCGCGACGTCGTCCGCATCCTCCGCCGCCGCTTTCACAACGTGCAGCTGACGCTGTATCCCGTGCGCGTGCAAGGCGATGGCGCCGCCGCCGAAATCGTCCGCGCGGTGCACTATTTCAATCGCCAGCAAACCGTGGACGTGCTGATCCTCGCCCGCGGCGGCGGCTCGCTGGAAGATCTCTGGGCGTTCAACGAAGAAATCGTGGCTCGCGCGATCGCGCAGTCGACGATCGCGGTTATCTCCGGCGTAGGCCACGAAACGGATTTCACGATCGCGGATTTTGTCGCCGATGTACGTGCTTCGACACCGTCGGCTGCCGCCGAACTCGTGGTGCAGACTCGGCGCGAGTTCGACAAACACGTAGCCGAACTTCGCGGCGCGCTTGCCGAGCAGATGCGCTATCGCATCCTCGTTCTAAGCCGGCGCGTCCACGAATTCGCCGCCCGCCGCGGATTCCGCCGTCCACTCGATTTGCTGCGGCAACAACGGCAGCGCGCCGACGAAATGACCTCGCGCCTCGCTCACGGACTCCGCGCCAACCTCGAACGCTCACGCAAGCGCTTCACCGCCGCCCACTTGCGCATCATTTCTTTCGATTTCCGCCAGCAGATCGCCGGCTTCCGCCAGCGGTCGAATAATTTTACAGCGCGCCTGGAGTTGGGTCTGCGGGCGAGGTTAGAGCAGGGCCGTCGTCGTCACGCCACTCAACACCTTCGTTTGTTGTCGTTTGATTTTCGCGCAAAGATTGCCAGCCTGCATCGCCAGCTCGAAAAACGCGACCACGAACTAGCCGCCCGCTGCGAACGCATCCTCCGCGCCCAACGCGACCGCCTCGACCGCCTGCGCCTCCAACTCGAAGAACGCAGCCCCGCCCGCGTCCTGGAACGCGGCTACGCTATCGCCACCGACGCCGCCGGCAACATCCTCCGCGACGCCACTCAAGTCGCCATAGGCGACACAGTAGCCGTCAAGATCCATGTTGGCAGCCTGACCACCGAAGTCAAAGGCAAGACCGAAAAATGAGGTTATCGATAAACTTCGCGTCGATGGCCGGCTTTGATTACCGTGACTGTTTTCGTTTTGTCGTCAATTTCATAAATCAGTCGGTAGGGCCCAATTCGGATTCGCCAGGACCTCTCGGAACCTTTCATCAGTTGGCAACCTACTGGTCGGGGATTGTCGCCGAGGGCGATCAACTCTTCTTCAAATCTTTTCGTAGAAGGGAGAGGAAACGGCATCAAGCTCTTTTTGGGCCTTACGCTGAATCGTTACCGCGTAGCTCACTTGCGGCTGCGGCGAATTTCGTCAAGAGCTTGTTCCAGTGGAATTGCAACTTCGCCGGAAGCTTTCGCTTCGTGGTACTCGCGAATCGCTTCCAAATCCTCGAGCTCCTCGAGGAGTTCTTCATACTCCTTGATGTCAAGGACGACTGCGATGGGTGACCCATTGTCGCCCAGTAAGAATTGCCTGGGTTTTAGCATTTTGCTCCGTTCACTGCGAGTGTATCGCAGAGCCATTCAAGCATCAATACGGAGCCTGATTCGAGATCGGCGAAAGTTACTCTTCGTCGCCGGTGGAGGTTACTTTGAGGACCGCGAGGAAGGCTTCTTGCGGGATGTCAACCTGGCCGACGCGCTTCATGCGCTTTTTGCCTTCTTTTTGTTTTTCGAGGAGTTTGCGTTTGCGCGAAATGTCGCCGCCGTAGCACTTGGCCAGCACGTTTTTGCGGATTGCCGCTACCGTTTCGCGCGCGATGACGCGGCTGCCGATGGCCGCCTGGATCGGCACCTCGAACATTTGACGCGGAATCAGTTTGCGCAGGCGATGTACTAACTCGCGTCCCCGTTCATAGGATTGCTCTCGATGACAGATCATCGACAACGCATCAACAGGCTCGCCGCCGACCAGCACATCCAGCTTGATCAGATCCGATTCGACGTATCCGGCGAGATGGTAATCCAGCGAAGCGTAGCCGCGCGATACGCTTTTGAGCCGGTCGTAAAAATCGAGCACGATTTCATTCAGCGGCAATTCGTACGTCAGCATCACGCGCGTCGGCGACAAATACTCAAAGCCTTTCTGCGTGCCACGCTTGTCCTGGCAAAGCTGCAGGATTCCGCCGACGGATTCATCGTTGGTGATGATCATGGCCTTGATGATCGGCTCGGCGATTTTTTCGATGTCGCTTGGATTCGGAAATTTCGCGGGACTGTCGACTTCAATCACTTCGCCGGTCACGCGGGTAATCTGGTAGCGCACGCTCGGCGCGGTGGTGATCAGGTTCAGCCCGAACTCGCGCTCCAGCCGCTCCTGCACGATTTCCATGTGCAGCAAGCCCAGGAATCCGCAGCGAAATCCAAATCCGAGCGCCGCCGAGTTTTCCGGCTCGTAAAAAAATGCCGCGTCATTCAATTTCAATTTGCCAAGAGCGTCGCGTAGCGGCTCGTAATCGTCGGCCAGCACAGGAAACAAACCGGCGAAAACCATCGGCTTGATCTCTTCAAACCCAGGCAGCGCAGGCGCCGGACGGTCCGCCTCCGTCAGTGTGTCGCCCATCCTCGCATCGGCGACGTCCTTGATGTTCGCCACCACGAATCCAACGTCGCCGGCTTCGAGTTCGTCGAGCGCGACTGGTTTCGGGGTCAGAGTGCCGAGCGTTTCGACTTCATATACTTCGTTGCTGTAAACCAGACGGATCTTGGTGTGTTGCGTGATACGCCCTTCCATCACGCGCACCAAAACGACCGCGCCGCGGTAAATGTCGAACCACGAATCGAAAATCAGTGCCTGCAAAGGATTGTCAGCACTGCCTTTTGGCGGCGGCACGCGCTTCACAATTGCTTCCAACACATCCTCGACGCCAAGTCCACTTTTCGCGCTGATCATCAAGGCATCCGACGCCGGAATCGCCAGCACGTTCTCGATCTGCTCTTTCACAAAATCGGGTTGCGCAGCCGGAAGGTCGATCTTGTTGATCACCGGAAGAATGGTGAGGTTATGTCCCGCCGCAAGAAAAGTATTCGCGACGGTCTGTGCTTCGACACCCTGACTCGCGTCCACCACGAGCAGCGCGCCTTCGCATGCCGACAGCGCGCGCGAAACCTCGTAAGAGAAATCGACATGTCCCGGCGTGTCGATCAGGTTCAGCCGATACGTGTTTCCATCCTTGGCGGTGTAGTGAAGACGAATGCTTTTTGCTTTGATGGTGATGCCGCGCTCGCGCTCCAGGTCCATCGAGTCCAGCACCTGTTCATGCATCTCGCGTGACGTCAGCGCGCCGGTCATTTCCAGCAAGCGGTCCGCCAGCGTGGATTTCCCGTGATCGATATGCGCGATGATACAAAAATTGCGTATGAACTTTGGATCCATGAGTGTTCAGTACCGGCAGGAGCTTCCCACGCGCGAAACCTGCGCCGCACGCAGCGCAAAACCGCGCCGTGTAATCACTCAGTTTGCCACAAGACGAAGTAAAGAAGTAAGGAAGTAGGAAGGCAAAGAAAGCACCGAGCGACGAGGCGATGAGCCCAGTTAACTGGCCAGTGGGAACGCGCAGGCAATCACAGCCTGAAGGGCCATGCCACGGAGCCTTGCCATTTCCGTATCGCCGCGCGGCGTGTGTTTTGCCCCTCTTCGGCCAGCGGTATATAGTTACAAAGGACAGTCAAAAGAAGAGCCCGCGTTCGGTATCGCATGGCTCGTGTCCACTCGCGCGGAATACAGCACTGCCACAGAAATACGGAGATACAGCGCGGAAACACGGTGCTGGAGCAGAGCAGGGAAATCGCAAGCCCTTCGGAACTCAGGGTAACCCTTCGTAGCTCAGGGCAACCCTTCGTCGACTCAGGGTAAAAGGCAAGCCGCACGGATGGCCGCAGACATCAGCAAGCACCTGGATCGCGCCAAGCGCTTCCTCGAGAAGAATCGCGTCGAGGATGCGATCGAGGCGTATTTGGCGGTGATCGACGCGGCGCCACAGCACCAGGAAGCGACTCAGGCTTTGGGCGACTTGTTCGCGCGCATGGAGCAGCCGGATCGCGCCGCGGTTTACTACGGGCTGCTGTTCGACTTGCTGGTTGAGCCGCGCGATGAAATCAAAGCACTGGCGATCTACAATCGTTTCCTGCGACCTGCGCCAGGTCAGCAGCCGCCGGAACGCATCGCGCGTTACGCTTTCCTGCAGCAAAAGCAGAATCGCTTCGACGAAGCCATCGAGCAATACAGCAAAGCCGCCGAAATGTTTAACGAGGCCGGCCGCGCCGAGGATGCGCTGTTTTGTTGGGAACGCACCGCGCAGCTGGCCCCCGAAAATATCGCGCGACAGCTGCGCCTGGCCGAAGCAGCCGAGCGCATCGGGAAGAACGCGCTGGCGGCGCGGGCGTTTTTGCGGACTGGCCAGCTGGCGTCGGCGGGCGGAGCGAAAACGGAAGCACTGGAGTTTCTGGGGCGCGCGTACAAACTGGCGCCGCAGGAGCGCAGCGTCGCGCTGCTGTACGCCGACGCCACGCTAAAATCGGGTGACGCCGCAGGGGCCGCGGCGCTCCTGGAGCCCTTTGCGGCGACGGAGAGAGACGCCAGCTTTCTGGATACCTTCGCCGACGCGCTGATGGCGTCGGGGCAACTGGATCGCGCCCGCGAGATCCTGGAAGGTCTGCTACGCGAAAAAAATGAAGGCGTGAGCCGATTGTTCGAGCTTGCCGATCTGTACGTCAAAGCGAGGCTGGATGCGAAAGCTGTGGAAATTCTGACAGGCCTCAAGCGGCGCATGTTTGCGGACAAACGACAGAACGATTTCGCCGCGCAGATGGACAGCGTGGGCGCGAAACATCCGACATCGCAATCGATTCTGGAATTCTGGGCGGCGCTCTACAACGAATTGAACCGCGAATCGCAATATTTTGACATTCTCATCAAGCTTTTTGATGTTTACCTGAATGGTGGAAATGTAGCGAAGGCCTGCGATGCGATCGAAAAGCTCGTGGATATCGACGCCTACGACCATCGCAATCAGGAACGCATCGAGCGGATGCGCGGCCACACAGATGAGGGTTTCCTGAAGCGCATGGAGGCACGACTTGCCAAGTCCGGCTCCGTCGGGGCGCAGAATACCGCGCAGCCGCACGCATCGGGCTCGGAAGGCGGCAGCGCTTCGCAAGCGGTCACCGAAGAGGGCCGCAAAATGCAGGCGCTGGAAGACCTGATCGTGCAGACAGAAATTTTCCTACAGTATTCGCTACAAGCAAAGGCTCTTGAGCGGTTACAGAAGATCGCGGCCATGTTTCCGGGAGAGGAAGATCGTCACCCGCGACTGCGAAATCTATACCAACTGGCGAATTGGTGGCCACAAGGCGCGCCGAAGGCGAAAGCGCCTGAACCCGTGGCCGCGCCTCCGCCTCCGCCTGCTCCATCGCGGCCAGAACCCGCGGCGGAGCCGTCCAGCACGGGCCTGACCGGAAGAACGGGCGTGTACACGGCCGAAACGCTGCGGGACCTCTCGAAAATTTCGGAGATCAACCAGAAAATATTTCGGCAGCAAACGCCGCGAGCCATGCTCAACACCGCGGTGAACGAGGTGGGTGGGTATCTGCGCGCCACGCGTGCGCTGGCCGTTGTCGGTTCGCTCGGCCAGCCACCGGAGCTTGCTGCTGAGTACTGCGGGCAAGGGATGCGCTCCGCGCCCGGCGCTCAGGTGGTGTTCCTGCTTGCGCATATGGAAAAGGCACAGCCGGATGAGCTAGGCGCGCTGATGGTGGATGCAACGGAAGGCTCGATCCTGAGCGAGTTGGGTTTGGCCACGGCGTTGGGCGTGATCATCACCGACAAGGAAACGCAAGTTCCCGCGGGAATGTTGATTGTGGCTCACTCGGAGCCCCACAAATGGAAGCCAAACGAAGCTTATTTTCTGCAGGCGATCGGCGATCAGATGCTGATGAGCGTGAGTCACACGCGGCTGAGGTCGCTGGTGCGCCGCATGGGTGTGTCGGACGAACGTACCGGACTGCTGAGTCGCAGCTCGTACCAGAGCTGCTTGCTGACCGAAGCGGACCGCTCGCGCACGCAAGGTACACCGCTGGCGCTGGCGATTTTGCAGATCGATCGCGGAGCGGACATTTTGCGACAGCACGGCGAGTCACCGGTGGAGCGTTTTCTGGAGCAACTGGCGAGGTCGCTGCAGCCGATCGTGCGGCAGAATGATGTGGCCGTAAAATATACGTCGTGGTCGCTGGCGTTCATTTTGCCGGACACGACCCTGGCGGGAGCGCAGAATCTTGCCGACAAGTTACGGCGGGCTGCTTCGGGCGTGCGGCCGCCGTGGGATTCGACGCAGATCACGTTGAGCGCGGGAATTGTGGAAGCGGTGGCGAAGCCGGATTATGAGAGCGAAGATATTGTTACGGACTTGATCAATCGAGCGGAAAATTCCGCGGAAGAGGCGCGGAAGGCGGGAGGAGATACGATTGTGGCCTTGGAGAGTCCGAAGATTTGAGGAAGTCGAATTGGACGGTCGACGGTCAACAGTTAACAGTCGAAGCAGATCGCATTGACTGGAAGTCTTGCTGAGCGTTGAAGTTGAGGTCCTTCGGGCATCCTTGTCGGATGCGCTCAGGATGACAGTGCTGGGCAAGAGTTGCGATCGCGCGGTCGTTGGGAGCGATCACGCATCGCCGGGAGCGATCGCGTTTGCCGGTCGGCCGGGCGGGGCCCTTCGAGACTCAGGGTAAACAAGCTCCGCCGCTACAACTCGCAATAGGAAGCAAGGAAGCAGCAGGAAGCAATAGGAGAGAGAGGATTTTATGTTTCCGACGGATGTGGTGATTGTGGCGGGAGCGCGCACGCCTATGGCGCGGTATACCGGTTCGTTTTCGGAGGTATCCGCGATCGACCTGGCGGCGCATGCGTCGAAGGAGGCGATTCGCAGGTCTGGCGTCGATCCCGGGGAATTCGACCACGCGATTTTTGGCAATGTGATGCAGACGAGCGCCGATGCGCTTTATGGCGCGCGGCATGTCGGATTGAAGGCGGGGCTCAAGATGGAGACGCCGGCGGTGACCGTGAATCGCTTGTGCGGGTCGGGCGTTGAGGCGATTTCGCAGGCCGCTCAACGGTTGCTGCTTGGTGAGGCGGAGATGGTACTTGCCGGCGGGATGGAAAATATGACGCAGGCGCCGTTTGTGATTCGCGGGGCGCGTAGCGGTCTTCGGCTCGGCGGCGGGGCGCTGGAAGATTCGCTGATGGCTGGGTTGACGGATTCGTATTGCGGATTGCCGATGGCGCTGACCGCGGAGAAACTTGCGGAACAGCAGGGGATCACGCGAAAAGATGCAGATGCTTACGCTTTGCGCAGCCAGCAGTTGGCCGATGCCGCGTACAAGGCGTGCCGGATGAAGGAAGAGCTAGTGCCTGTCGAGGTAAAGCAGGGCAAAAAGACGATTGTGGTAAGCGAGGATGATCACCGGCGGCCGGAAACGACCATGGAGATATTGGAGAAGCTGCCGCCATCGTTCAAGAATGATGGGATTGTTACGGCGGGAAATGCCAGCGGGATTGTGGATGGCGCTGCGGCAATTGTGGTGACGCGCGAGAAGACGGCGAAGGATCGTGGGTTGAAGCCGATCGGGCGCATTGTTTCGTGGGCGGTGGCGGGGGTGGATCCGAGCATCATGGGCATTGGGCCGGTGCCGTCGTCGCAGAAGGCGCTGAAGCTCGCGGGGTTGACCCTAGAGCAGATCGACCGCGTGGAGGTGAATGAGGCGTTTGCGGCACAGTATTTGGCGGTGGAGAAAGTATTGGGATTGAATCGAGATAAGACGAATGTGAACGGCGGGGCTATTGCGCTCGGGCATCCGCTGGGCGCGACCGGGACTCGTTTGGTGATTACCATTCTCAACGAGCTTCGACGGAATAATTTGCGGTATGGATTGGCTACCGCGTGTATTGGTGGCGGGCAGGGAATCGCGATGATTGTGGAAGCGATGAATTGAGAGAAGTAATGAAGCAAGGAATCGACGGTGAAATGCTGAACCCCCTGAGACGCCGGACTGAAGTCCAGCGCCTCCATTGCCACTGCGGCGGCTCGGTGGCGCTTGCGGTTCGTCGATTTTGGCAGCGCTGAGGGGAATTTGCTTTCAGGGTTCTGGTAGACTCGGGTTGCACTATGAAGCTCCTGCCGATACTCGACGGCGATCACAACTGAGGAAGAGATATGGCGATTCAAAAAGTGGGAGTTGTGGGGTGTGGCCTGATGGGTTCGGGGATCGCGCAGGTGTGCGCTCAAGCGGGATTCGCGACCGTGGTGCGAGAGGTTGCGCCGGAGATTGTCGATAAGGGATTGAAGGGCATTGAGAAGAATCTTGGACGGCTGGTCGAAAAGGGAAATTTGACGGAGGCTCAGAAGGGCGAGATTCGCGGGCGACTGACGGGGACCGCTGCGATTGAGGATTTGAGGGATTGCGACGTGGTTGTGGAAGCGATCATTGAGCAGTTGCCGGCGAAGCGGGAACTGTTTGCCAAGCTGGATGGGCTGTGCCCGGCTTCGACCATTTTTGCGAGCAATACTTCTTCTTTGACGATCACGGAAATTGCTACAGCTACGAAGCGGCCTGATCGTTTTGTCGGATTGCACTTTTTCAATCCGGTCCCGGTGATGAAATTGGTAGAGGTCGTGCGGACCATCGCGACTGATCCCGCGGCGTATGAAGAGATGGTGGCGTTTGGCACGAAGTTGGGGAAGACGCCGGTGCGGGCGCATGACAGCACTGGATTCATCGTGAATCGGCTGCTTGTTCCTTATCTTCTTGATGCGATTCGGGCGCTTGAAGAAGGCGTTGGGTCGACTGAGGACATCGACAATTCGATGAAGCTTGGTTGCGGGCATCCGATGGGGCCGCTGACGTTGTTGGATTTTGTAGGGCTCGATACTACGTATTACATTGCGAATATCATGTTTGACGAATTTCGCGAAAGGCGTTTTGCGCCACCGCCTTTGTTGAAAAGGATGGTTTTGGCGGGCTGGAATGGGCGAAAGGCTGGGCGGGGATTTTATGATTATTCGGACCCGGCGAAACCGAAGGCGATGAAATTTTAGATTTTGCCGGGATGGGGGCCAGCAACGCTGTGGCCCTACAAATGTTTTAGCGGCGGTGATTGCTCGATGGCTTACGAAAATTTGTTGTATGAGAAGCGGGATGGGATTGCGTTTATCACTTTCAACCGGCCGAAGGTGTTGAACGCGCTTAACCGCAAGACGGTGGAAGAATTGCGCGATGTGCTTGTGGATGCGCGTGATGATGCTTCGGTTCGTGTTCTGGTGCTTACTGGCGCTGGGGAGAAGTCGTTTGTGGCTGGCGCTGATATTGTAGAACTGGCGCAACGGACCGCGGTGGATGGAAAGGATTTTTCGCTTTTCGGGCAGGGCGTGTTTCATCTTCTGGAGACGATGGGGAAGCCTTCGATTTGCGCGATCAATGGTTTTGCTCTCGGAGGCGGGTGTGAGCTGGCGCTTTCCTGTACGATTCGGATTGCAAGCAAGAACGCGAAACTTGGTCAGCCGGAAGTAAAACTGGGGATTATTCCCGGCTACGGCGGAACGCAACGGCTGGCGCGGCTCTGCGGCAAGGGTGTGGCGCACGAATTGTGTCTCACTGGGGAGATGATTACTGCGGAGGAAGCGCAGCGGGTCGGGCTGGTCAATCGAATTTATGAGCCCGCGGAGCTTTTGCCCGCGGCGGAGGCGATGGCGAAGAAGATCATCGCCAATGCGCCGCTGGCTGTGAAATACACGATGGAAGCGATTGAACGGGGCATGGAAATGCCGCAGGAAGAGGGACTTTTTCTGGAGACGACGCTATTCGGGCTTTCGTGCGCGACCGAGGATATGCGCGAGGGGACGAAGGCGTTCCTGGAAAAGCGACCCGCGCAATTCAAAGGGAAATGAGCGGGGGATTGAAATAAAGAAGTAACGAAGTAACGAAGTAAGGAAATAACGATACAGGCGAAGAGGATTTGACGGGCGAGTGGCCTGAAATTCTAAAATGGCGGAAAAGCTACAACCCGGGAAGATCGACGGTGCGCTCAGCGGTGCTGGGTTGCGCTTTGGGATCGTTGTGAGCCGGTTCAACAGTTTTATCACGGAGCGATTGCTTTCCGCGGCGGTCGACGCGCTGGAACGGGCTGGCGCTGCGAGCAAGGATGTTGATGTGGTTCACGTGCCGGGGGCGTTTGAGTTGCCGCTGGCTGCGAAAAAGTTGGCCGCTACCGGCCGGTATGACGCGCTGATCGCGATCGGATGCGTTTTGCGCGGGGAGACCACGCACTACGATTATGTTTGCTCAGAAACGGCGCGCGGGTTGCAACTTGCGCAAATGGACAGCGGGATGCCGATTATTTTTTGTGTGCTTACGTGCGACACGCTGGAGCAGGCCATCGACCGCGCCGGTCTGAAGGGCGGTAACAAGGGATTTGAGGCGGGGCTTGGTGCGATCGAGATGGGTCAGCTTGCGCGCAAATTGCGCGCGGGCAAGCCTGCGTCGAATCCAGCCGGAAAGTCGCGGCGCAAGTAACCGTGTCGTCGCTACGCACAAAATCCCGCGAGTTCGCCATGCAGATGCTTTTTCAATGGGACATGAGCCATCAGGAGCCTACTAAGCTGGAAGATAAATTCTGGCGGGCTGCTAAAGCCACCGATTCAACGCGCGAATTCGCGAACCAGCTATTCGAAGGAACCGCCAGCGATGTGGTTGCGCTCGACGAGTTGATCGTGAAGCACGCCGAGAATTGGCGCCTGGAACGGTTGGCGATCATCGACCGAGCGATTTTGCGGTTGGCAATGCACGAGTTGCGGGCGACCGATACGCCGCCGAAAGTGGTGTTGAACGAAGCGGTCGACCTGGCGAAGAAGTTTTCGTCGGAAGAGTCGGGATCGTTCGTGAATGGTATTTTGGATGCGTTCCGCAAGACGCTTGCCACGCCCATACCTGAACAGCCTGCTGAAAAAGCCTAATCGCGAAGCGTGCGTGGATTGACGCCGGGCGGGGCAAGCCCCGCCCCTACAGGGCAGATCAGCGCGTTCCCACAAGGCAGATAAGGCGCGTAGCCACAAAGGCAGCTGAGGCCCGCCCCTACAGAGTAGGCGGTTAGGTCCCCCCTGGAAGAAAACTGGATGGCAGGGAGGAGTTGGATGGCTAGGCTTCGATTGTGCCTTGAAAAACCTTTACGGCGGCGCCGCTGACGCGTGGGACCAGTTTTTTGCCGCTTTTCGTAACTTCTACTTCGATGTGACTTGGGCGGCCCATTTCCGCGCCTTGCAGGATGCTTAGCGTGTGACCAGCGGTGAGTTTGCCTTGGCGCACCAGGTAGGCACCAAGGGAGCCTGCGGCTGAACCGGTGGCGGCGTCTTCGTACTGTTCCCACGGGAGCATGCCGCGAGAAAAAACCTTGCCGTTGACGCCGGAGGTGAAGCAATACGCCATAGTGCCGTTTTTTCCGAGCAGCTTGCGCAGGTCGATCATGTTCATGGCGATTTTGCCGAGCGCGGCGCGATTGCGGAGCGGGACAATCAAGTTGAAAATACCGGTGGAGACAAATTCGGGCTCGAGCTTGGGGTCGAAATCTTTCGGAGTCAAGCCGAGAGCGGCTGCGAGGGCTTTCTTATTGATTTTTGAGGGACGGAAGGCGGCTTCCATTTGTGTCATGGTGACGCGCTGCGGGCGGCCTTCCTTGAAGCGAATCTCAACGGGCAAAACGCCCGCGCCGGTCTGCTGTGAAACGTGGACGCCACCTTCCTGCGCGGGAACAACGCCGAGTTCCGCGAGGAGGAACCAGGTGCCGATTACGGGGTGTCCGGCGAGTTTGAGTTCGTAGCGCGGAGTGAAAATGCGGAGACGAGCCAGCGCGTTGTCTTCGGTCGGCTTCTGCACAAAAACGGTTTCCGAGAGATTCATTTCGCGGGCGATGGCGAGCATGGCGTCGTCGGAGAGCCCGTCGCCGTCGGTGATGACCGCGAGAGGGTTGCCTTCAAAGCGCGTGGTTGTGAAGACGTCGAGCGTGTAGAAGCGGCGTTCCATAGTGAATCGGTTGTCACTGCTGAGCAAGATGATGCGTTCAGATGCGCTCGAGCTGGGCGACGGTCCTTTCGTTAGTGATATTACCTGTATTCAGGGTGGATTTGGGTTCGATCAAGACAATGTGGACTTCTTCGTCCGCTACCGGACAATGCTCCGTGCCTTTGGGCACGATGATAAATTCTCCCGCGTTGAAGACAGCTTCGCGATCGCGAAATTTCATGCGCAGCGTCCCTTTTACGACCAGGAACAAATTCATCTTCGTTATCGTGATGGTGCCAGATGAATTCGCCCTGGAATTTTACGGCTTTGACTTGTGAATCGTTCAATTCTCCGATTACACGCGGATTGAAATAGTCGGAGAAGCGGCTGAATCTATCGCTCAGGTTGACGGCTTCCATTGTGGTTCTCCGTGTGGCAATCGATTGCGCGCATGAGTGCTGGCCGGCGGTCACAAAGTCTGCACGGCTTGGGTCACCGCGCCAAGAACGCGACGTGTCGTTTCCTGCTTGTTGGTTTCGGAATAGACGCGGAGCAGGTTTTCGGTTCCGGAGGCGCGAACCATGACCCAGCCGGTTTCGTCCAGGTACAGCTTGATGCCGTCCATGTCTTCGCGGCGCGCGACCGGCCAGTTGAGCAGCTTTTTGAGTTTCGCGTCGGAGAAATGCTGGATCGCTCTTTCTTTTTGGCCGGGTTTCAGATCCAGGTCGACGCGGCCGTAGTGGTATTCGCCGAATTCCGCGTGCAGCGCGCCCAGCAATTCGCCGAGTGATTTGCCATGCCACGCCATCAATTCCGCCAACAACAGGGCCGAGACCGTCGCGTCGCGCTCGGGGAGGTACAGACTGGTGCCGATGCCGCCACTTTCTTCGCCGCCGATGAGGATATTTTGCTCGAGCATCAGCTCGCAGATGTATTTGAAGCCGACGGGTACCTCGTGCAGTTTGCGGTTGAATTTCGCGGCGAGCTTGTCGATCAGCTTGGTGACGGAAAAAGTTTTGGCGATATCTCCCGGAAGATTGCGGGTTCCGGCGAGGTGCCAGACGAGCAACGCGAAGATTTGATGCGGGTTGACGAAGGAGCCGTCGCGATCGATCGCGCCGATGCGATCGCCATCGCCGTCGGCGCAAAAGCCAGCGTCGTATTTACCTGCGAGGACGGCCTGGCGCAGCGGGGCGATGTGCGGCTCGATGGGTTCGGGATGCGCGCCGCCGAAGAGAGGGTCGCGGGTGCCGCGAATCTCGTCGCAGGCGATGCCGTTGCGCTTGAATAGGTCGGGCAGGAGTCCCGCAGCGGAGCCGTGCATGGCGTCGGAGACGAAGCGAAATTTGGCGTTGCGCAGACGGTCCCAATCAACGAGTTTCTCGATGGTGTCCAGGTAGGGAGCGCGCGGCTCGAGCGGCTGAATCAAGTCTTTGCGCGGCGGCAGCGGCGGCACGCCATCGCGTTGGACGGCGGCGAGTTCGGTTTCGATCTGCGCGATGATGGAGGGCAACGCACTGCTGCCATAGCTGGCTTTGTACTTGATGCCATTCCAGCGATAGGGATTGTGGCTGGCGGTGACGACCAGACCACCGGCGGCTTTGCGCTGGCGCACGAGGAGGGAGATCGCGGGAGTTGGGCAAGGCTTATCGGTGACCCAGACGGGCGTTCCGGTGGCGCTGATGGTATCCGCGAGGGCCGCGGCGATGTGGTCGGAAGTGAATCGGTGGTCGTAACCGATCAGAACGCCGTTGCGGGCATCTTCGCCGCGCACGACGTAACGCGCGATCGCGTGCGCTACGATGCGCGCATTGGCGAAAGTGAAATCCTCAGCGATGACGCCGCGCCAGCCATCCGTTCCAAAGCGAATGGAAGTCATAGAGGTTGAGTATACGCGACGCAATATGGGGGAACACAGGCCCCATTGGTCTCGTTACAGTAAATTTTTCCGGTGCTCATCTTCGAGTTTTTTGACAATTTTGCCGACGTCCTGGGCGCGCTCGCGCGGGCAAATCAGCAAGGCGTCGGGGGTTTCCACGACGACCAGATCGCGAACGCCGATGGCCGCGATATATTTCGTGGGACTCCACAAGAAGTTTCCCTCGGCGTCGATGGCGTGGCCCTGGCCGGAAAAGATATTTTCTCCGGTTTTTTTCGCCAACAGTTCGTATACCGCGGTCCAGGAGCCGATGTCGCTCCAGCCCACTTCGGCGGGAAATACGAAGACGCGTGGGCTGCCTTGTTCGCGTGTGGCGGGTTCGAGGATGGCGTAATCGACGGAAATATTCTCCAGGGTTGGATACACGTCGCGCAGATCCCTGTCGTAGCTGCGCTTGCCGATGCTGGCAGCCAGCGATTCGAGCGCGGCGTATGTTTTAGGCAGATACTTCTTGAGATTGTCGAGAAACGTCGAAACGCGCCAGAAAAACATGCCGGCGTTCCAGTGATAATCGCCGGAACCGGCATACTCTTTCGCGAGCGCCAGCGCTGGTTTTTCAGTGAAGCGCCGAACCGCGTAAACAGGAAATCCCTTGGAATCCAGAGCATTTCCCATGCGTTCGATATAGCCAAAGCCAGTGTCCGGGCGGGTCGGGGGGATGCCGAGAACGACCATGCGGCCGGGTTCGCGGGCCATATCGAGAGCTGCGCGGACGATCACGCGGTAACGCTCGGGATTGGCGATGAAGTGGTCGGCTGGCAGCACCGCCAACAAAGCGTCACCGCGCGCGGCGTGACGAACATGCAGCGCTGCCAGAGCGATGGCTGCCGCGGTATTGCGTCCGATTGGTTCGGTCAGCACGCGACGCCGCGCGGGGGACGGAAGTTGCTTGCGCACTTCCTGGACCTGCTCGCTGTTGGTAACCGTCCAAATGCGTTCCGGGGGAACGAGTGGCCGCAGGCGCGCGACAGTTTGCTGCAGCATGGTTTCCTTGCCGACGATATTCAGTAGCTGCTTTGGCGTGCGCGTGCGGCTCCGAGGCCAGAAGCGGGTTCCGCGTCCTCCGGCCAAAATCACGGCGTGCGTGGTTAGTTTATGAGTCGCCACCAAGTCTCCGGTATGTTGGTGCTCAATCCCGTTTGCCATTTCCAGGAGTGGCGATAAGAATGCTTGTTTTTTTCTCGGGATAATAACTGTAGCTCCCGAACTCAGCCGGGATAAACCAGCACTCTCCCTGCTTATAGGAAAACTCTCCTGAATAGCATCTTCCAAGCGTCGAATGTCCGGTAGAGGTCCAGCCGATTTTCCCTTGGCCCTCCAAAAACACCCACAGCTTGAACCTATCTGCTGGCCTCATGCTCAGATGCGCTCGTTCCTGGATGTCAAATCGGCTGACAAGGAAATAGGGGCACGCAACCAGTTCCTCAGAGAACTTCTTTCCGTCGATGAACTGCGCGGAAGTAGTCACTTTTGGTTGGGCGCTCGAATTGAATGTCAAGACGTCGAGAGCTTTTTCCACGTGCAGTTCCCGTGGTTTGCCGTTTACATCAGTGCGATCGTAGTCGTAAACGCGATAGGTCAGGTCGGAGTATTGTTGAACCTCGCAGATGACCATGTTTGGTCCGATGGTGTGCGGCGTTCCCGCGGGAAGGAAAAAAGTGTCGCCTGCGTGGACCTCGTATGACTGAAAAAGGTCCTCAAGCGTCTTGCTCGCGAGCGCAGCCCTGAATGTTTCTTTGGTCACACCCGGTTTAAGACCGGCGAGCAATCGGGCACCAGGTGCCGCTGAAACCACATACCACATCTCGGTTTTGCCGCGACCGCCGGCAGCGGCCTCGTGGGCGGCAGCGTAGGCGTCGTCTGGATGAACCTGAATCGACAGTTTGTCTTTCGGGAAAATGAATTTCACGAGAAGCGGAAAATTATCGTCGTTTTGAAATTCCGAGCCACGCCACGCTACAGCCATGTCTTTCCAAGCCTGACCAAGGGACTGTCCGAAATATGGTCCATTCGCGATAAGGCAATCGAGGCTTGTCAACCAGGCCTCACCGATCGGCTCTGGAAGATCGTGCTTTTGGGGGAATAGCGGAGCAAGCGATCGAGCGCCCCAGATGCGCGGGCTGAAAATCGGCTCCAGCCTTAAAGGTTCGGGGCGCAGCGGTTCGGAGCTCACGAATCAGGCCGCGGCCTCAACTCGAGAGAAGAAGCGGTCGAGGCGGCGGAGTCCCTCGTCGATGCGCTCGATGGATGTGGCGTACGAGAGGCGCAGGTAACCGGGCGCGCCGAAAGCGTCGCCGGGGACGAGCGCGACACGCGCTTGATCGAGCAGGATTTTGGCCAGCTCGGTGGTGTCTTTCGCGAGTGCGCGGCCGCTGCCGCCGTTGGCCAGGTGCGCAGCAACGTTGGGGAACGCGTAGAAGGCGCCTCCGGGCCACTCACAGGTCACACCCGGAATCGTGCGCAAGCCTTCGACGATACGTTTGCGGCGCTTCTCGTATTCCGCGAGCATGACGGGAACAGAATCCATCGAGCCGCGCATCGCTTCGAGAGCGGCGTGCTGTGCGATGGATGTGGGATTTGATGTGGATTGGCTTTGGAGTTTTACGGTGGCTTGAATCAGGGCTTCGGGCGCGAGCGTATAGCCGATGCGCCAGCCAGTCATCGCGAAGGTTTTGGACATGGAGCCAATGATGATGACGTGATCCTTTGAGCCCGACGCGCTTGCGATGGAATAGGGCTTGTGTGGATCGTACGTGAAGTGCGAGTAGCATTCGTCGCCCATCAGCCAAACATTGTGCTTTTTGCAAGCGGCCAGAATGCGCTCGTACTCATCCGGCGGAATCACGCCGCCGGTGGGATTATTCGGCGAGCTGAGAATAACCATGCGCGTTTTCGGAGTGATGGCTTTTTCGATGGCCGCGGCTTTCACGCTAAAACCATCTTCCGGCAGGCTCTCCACGTACACCGGCGTTCCACCCGCATATTTCACGATGTCGGGATAGCTCACCCAGTACGGTGCGGGGATGATGACTTCGTCGCCTTGCTGGACCAGCACGCTGACCGCGTTGAAAATAGAGTGCTTGCCGCCAACATTGACGACGCATTCCTTCGGTTCGTACTTCGATCCCAATTCGCGCTCGTGCCACACGCAGATCGCTTCGCGCAGCGGAAGGATGCCGCCGGTCGGCGTGTACTTCGTAAAGTTCTGCTCGATGGCCCGGATGGCCGCTTTCTTGATGTGATCGGGCGTGGGGAAGTCGGGTTCGCCGGGGCCGAAGTCGGCGATGTCGACGCCGCGCGATTTCAACTTCTCGGCCTCGGCGATGACGGCCGATGTCGGCGAGATTTGGATGCGATTAATGCGGTCGGTGAGGTGCACGATTTCTCCTTCTCAGCTTTTGCTAGGTGGCGATTGCCAAATCCAGTTTGCTTCGATCTTGGTCAAACCTTGGTCAAAGGCGGCGGCGAGCCCTTCGCACCGCTCTTCGTTGCTCAGGACAAGCCACCGCACTCCAAGCTACGAAATCTTCGCACGCAATCTTTCTTCGACGACTGCCGGCACCAGACCCTCGAGCGACGCGCCGAGCCGCGCAATTTCACGCACCAGCTTGGAACTGAGATAGCTGTAGGACTCGCCAGGGAGCATGAATACCGTTTCGAGCCGAGGCTCCAGCTTCCGGTTCATCAGTGCCATTTGTAGCTCATATTCATAGTCGGACACCGCGCGGATTCCGCGCAGGATTACGCCGGCGCCGCGCTTGCGAGCGTATTCCACCAGCAGTCCGTCGAAAACATCAACTTCCACTCCCGGCCACTGCCTGGTTACTTCGCGCAGCATTTCCACGCGCTCGGGGACGGTAAACAGGGGCTGCTTTTCGGCGTTGCGCAGCACGCCCACGATCACCAGATCGAACATTTTCTCGCCTCGTTCAATCAGGTCGAGATGTCCGTTGGTGACCGGGTCAAACGAACCGGGATAAATGGCGATCGACGTTTTCATCGTGACTGCCCGCTGGCGACATTCTAACCTAGCCCGCGCGGTGGTTGCGCCGCAAACTTTTGTGCGCCAAGGGCCATTTCGGCCCTATTACAGATTCGGCACGGAATTGAGTTTTATGCGCAGCTCTGTCTGTGCGAGTATGCCTACGCTATTGAATCGAATTAGTGGCGGGTTTTCGCGCGGGGGCACAGGGACAATGATGCAGAACAGCTGGATGCGGGGAGCGATCATGCTGGGTATGCTGGTGGTGGCGGGACTGCTTCCGTCATTGCCAATGAAGGCGCAAACACAGCCGCAACTGAATCTGATGCCGTGGCCGTCGAACGTGCAGCCAGGCAGCGGCAGGTTACGCATCGACGCTTCGTTTTCGGTGGTGCAGACGGGCCATACCGATGCCAGGCCGGACCATGCCGTCCAACGGTTTTTGCGACAGCTCTCTCGCGAGACTGGAATTCCGGCCTTTGCAAAGGGTGCAGGTTCCGGGAAGGCAACGCTGGAGATCCATACGGATCATGCCAGCAAAGAAATCCAGGAGCTGGGCGAGGACGAAAGTTACGTTCTCGAAATCGGTGCTGATGGAGCGAAGCTGACGGCGCCCACGCCGCTGGGAACGCTGCACGGCCTGCAAACGTTTTTGCAACTCGTGGATGCCGGGCCCGATGGATTTGCGGTCCCCGCTGTGACGATTCGGGACACACCGCGGTTCCCTTGGCGGGGGATGATGATCGATGTGAGCCGCCATTTTGTTCCTCTCGATGTTTTGAAACGCAACATCGACGGCATGGAAGCCGTGAAGATGAATGTCTTCCACTGGCACCTTTCGGAAAATCAGGGCTTCCGCATTGAAAGCAAAAAATTTCCGAAGCTGCACGAGATGGGTTCGGATGGAATGTTTTACACGCAAGACGAGGCGCGCGAACTGATCAAGTATGCGCGCGAACGCGGCATTCGCGTTGTGCCGGAGTTCGACATGCCGGGGCACAGCACCGCGTGGTTCGTGGGCTACCCGGAGCTGGCGAGCGCCTCTGGGCCTTATGAAATCGAGCGCAAATGGGGCATTTTCGACCCCGCGATGGATCCGACTAACGAGAAAACCTATAAATTTCTCGACGAGCTGATCGCCGAAATGACGAAGTTGTTTCCCGATCACTATTTTCATATTGGCGGCGATGAAGTGAACGGCAAACAGTGGGCCGCGAACGCCAAGATCCAGCAATTCATGAAGTCGCACGATTTGAAAAGCAATGAAGCGCTGCAGGCGTATTTCAGTCAACGCGTGCAGAAGTTGGTGACCAAACACGGGAAAGCGGTTGTTGGTTGGGACGAGGTTTTCATTCCAGGAGTCCCGAAGGATATCGTGATTCAGTCGTGGCGTGGCGCGGCTTCGCTGGCGCAGGCTGCTTCGCAGGGCTATCAGGGGATTCTCTCGAACGGATATTACCTCGATCTTGGGTGGACGACGGCGCGGCACTATGCCGTGGATCCTTTGGGTGGCGCGGCAGCGAACCTAACGCCCGATCAGCAGAAACTGATTTTGGGCGGCGAGTCTTGCATATGGTCGGAGTACGTGAACGCGGAAAATATCGATTCGCGCATCTGGCCCCGGAATGCGGCTATCGCGGAGAGGTTGTGGTCTCCGCAGAGCGTTACCGATCCTGCGTCCATGTATGCGCGCATGCACGTTATCAGTGCGCGGCTCGAGCTTTTGGGTCTTATGCACGAGAAATATTACCGGCCGATGCTGCGGCGGATTGCTGGGCCGGCGACCCCGGAGGAATTTGCGGCGCTGCAGACGCTCGCGGATGTGGTTGAGCCGGTGAAAGACTATGCTCGGGAGCAATTGGCGCCGGCGGAGCCTACGAGTGCCACGCCACTGAATCGCGTTGTCGATGCTGTACCTCTGGAGAGCGATACCGCTCGGCGGTTTGGCGATTTGGTGGACAGATACATCGCCACCACGTGTCACGATGCGGATGTGGAAGCTCGGCTTCGCGCTCAGCTGGCCCTTTGGCGCGACAATGATGCGCGGCTGCAACCTTTGGCGCAGCGGTCGTTCCTGGTGAAAGAGGTTGCGCAGACCTCGCAGGATTTGTCGGCGCTGGCGAAGGTGGGGCTCGCGGTTCTGGATTTGATCGCAAAGGGTGCGGGAGCTACGGATTCGTGGAAGGCGGAGCAAACCGCTGCTATTCAGCAGATTCAGAAGCCTAAGGCGCAGTTGCTCCTGATGCCGGCCGGGGCGGTGCAGAAATTGGTGGACGCGGCGGGGGCGGGCGGTGGTTGCGCGGCGGCAAAATAACGACCGGGACGGCGAAGAAGGCAAAGGCAAAGGCTTAACGCAGAGGGCACGGAGGTCGGAGCACAGAGGTCGCGGAGAATTTTGGGCGTCGCGGCGTGTGCTTGTTGATGCTGAGTGAGAGTTCCGATCTCCGCGACCGACGGCGCCCGAACATTAGTGGCTTGATGCGTGGGCTTCTTGGGGAGCTTGATTGTGGCAGACGCCTGCGCCCGAATCGCGGAAGGTCTTGCCTTCTTCGGGAATGAACTCCCAGGTGTAACCGTGCGGCGAAAGAGTGACCTTAAGCACGCCGTAGGTGTCCGAGTCGCGCACTTCGCTGTTGGGTATCGCAAATCCCAGGGGATCGTGGCTCCGGCCGCCTGTCCCGACCACGATCTCGCGAATCCCATGTTCCGGGTCGGCGACGCCGTCGGGATCCTGAGGAGCGAACCGCTCGTAGGAGTGTTCGTGTCCGACGAGCATCAAGTCCGCGTGAGCGTAGTACAGATCTTGCCAGAGAGGTTTTAGCTTGGGGCTCATCGCGTGTCGCCGGAAGATGCCGCTACTGAACAGCGCGTGGTGTCCGTACGCTACGATGCACGCGTTGGGATGATGTCTCAGGTCGTCGCGTAACCAGACCTCTTGGGGAGACCCTTCCCCGCAACCTCCAAAGTCGGGAGCGTCGCAATTCGTATTTAGCGCGATAATGTGCCAGACGCCGAGATCGTAACTGTAGTATCCCTTGCCTACGGGACCGGCCTGATCGCCCCAATATTGAAAGTACGCGGAGGCGTGTGGGCCACCGTATTCATGATTTCCGGGCGCGGGACGGGTGCGGTTCTTGAATCGGCCCCAAGTGGGGCCGTAGCAGTCTCGGAACTCGGCGGCAGTTCCACGCTCGTAGGCCAGGTCGCCGGCGGCGAAGACCGTGCCGGGGATTTTTTCGATGAGTTTGGCGGTCGCCTCGGCGCCATCAATGGATTTGCAGCCAGCGATGTCTCCGGCGCCAACGAGCGTAAACGTCTGATTCTGATCGCTTTGCTGGCTCGGCGGAGATGCCGGTGGTGAAGTCGCGTGTTCGACGGGAGGCTGGGACTGGCCGATGGCGACTCCCGGAAGGGTCAGCCCAAGGATGGCGAAGCGGAAGATGCCTCGAAACCCGCCGATCCGCTTGTAACTGCGCATCCACGACCTCCATCCAATGGTAGCGTATCATGTTGCGGTTTTAAGCGCGGGTTCATGGCCGGTACTATAACCTACACGAAATACAGGCTTTGCCGGGCTTCCAGTGGGGATTTCATTTGACTTGCTGTTCGGGACCAGATATCATTCAAGTGCGACTATTTGAGTCGTATTTCGCCGGGGGGCGACAGATTCGCTCATGTTCAAGCTGTCTAAAAAAGCAGACTACGGGCTGATTGCCGTGAAGCATCTGGCGACGCATCGCAACGGCCACGCTTGCAGCGCGAACGAGATTTCGGAAGAATACGGGATTTCGACGACGTTGATGGCGAAGGTACTGCAGAAGCTTGCGCGACAAGGCCTGGTTGCCGCAACGCATGGGTCTAGCGGCGGGTATCAATTGGCGAAAGAGCCGAGCCAGATCAGCGCCCTGGATGTGATTTCGGCGATCGACGGGCCGGTGCTGATTACTTCGTGTGTGACGAATCACGGGAATTGCGACGCCACGGATAGGTGTTCGGTTCGTGAGCCGCTTCGGCGCGTCAACGAAAGCATTTTGCATGTGTTAAGCGCGGTAACGATTTCTCAGATGAGCGAAGATCCGCAAGAACCGGCGCTCGTCGCACTGTCGGCCGCATCGCGGCCGCTGGTGAGCACGACTTAGAGCAGGAGACAGAAAATGGCCGTAAAGCTGCCGATTTACATGGATAATCACGCGACCACCCCGGTGGACCCGCGCGTCGTGGATGCGATGCTGCCGTACTTCACGGAAAAGTTTGGTAACGCCGCGAGCCGCAATCACTCGTTCGGCTGGGCTGGCGAAGAAGCGATCGAGATTGCACGCGCGCAGATCGCCTCGCTGATCGGTGCGACGCCCAAGGAAATCATCTTCACCAGCGGCGCTACGGAATCCGACAACCTGATGATCAAGGGCGTTGCCGAAATGTACCGTGAAAAGGGCAACCACATCATCACCCAGGCGATTGAGCACAAAGCGGTGCTGGACACCTGCAAGCGGCTGGAAAAGTACGGTTATGAGGTGACCTATCTGCCGGTGCAGAAAGATGGGCGCGTCGATCCTGAGGACGTGCGCAAGGCGATCACTCCGAAGACGATTTTGATCACCATCATGTACGCCAACAACGAGATCGGCATCATCAATCCGGTCCAGGAAATCGGGAAGATTGCCAAGGAACATGGCATTATCTTCGCCGTCGATGGCGTGCAGGCGGTCGGCAAGATTCCCGTGGACGTGCAGAAGGACAACATCGACCTGCTGGCGATTTCGGGGCACAAGATTTACGGGCCCAAGGGCGTTGGCGCGCTCTATGTTCGCCGGCGCAATCCCCGTGTACAGCTTTCGGCCATTATCGATGGGGGCGGCCACGAACGAGGCATGCGCTCCGGCACGCTCAACGTGACTGGCATTATTGGGCTGGGCAAGGCTTGCGAACTCGCCCAGCAGGAGATGACGCAGGAGGGTGAGCGTCTTCGCGGGCTTCGTGACCGCCTCCGGGCCGGTCTGGAAGCCAAGCTCGACGAGGTCTTCGTCAATGGCTCGTGGGAGCACCGCCTGCCCAACAACCTGAACATGAGCTTTGCTTACGTAGAAGGTGAGTCACTACTCATGGGGATCAACGATGTGGCGGTTTCGAGCGGTTCTGCGTGCACCTCAGCAACCCTGGAGCCCAGTTACGTACTCAAAGCATTAGGAGTGGGCGAAGATTTGGCGCATACGTCGATCCGCTTCGGCCTCGGACGGTTTAACACCCAGGAAGAGGTCGACTACGTCATCGACAAGATGGTCCAAGTCGTCACCAAGCTCCGCGAGCTGTCGCCGCTTTATGAAATGGCCAAGGAAGGCATCGACATCTCTAAAATGAAGTGGCAGACGGCGTAAGAATTTATCTCAATGGATTGAAGGACATCACATGGCAAACGAAGGGACAATTCGAATTCATCGCTTGATCGGCGGCGCGGGCGCGGCTTTTCGCGTATCGTTCGTGCCGTACGACTCCGACGGAGAGGGCACCGCAGGCGTGCGGTCGTTCCACGAAGTCCAGCAGGTTCGCACATTTCTTAAGAGCATCGGTGTGAACTCCGAAGTCATCAAAGAAGCTCTGCGACAGCTGGCCGCGGGGCGCTCGGCGTCTGTGCCGAACGTTGCGCTGTCGGAAGAAGTCGTAAAGAGTTCGGGCTTGGACGCTACTGCAGCCGTGGCAAGGCGCTAACGACGGCGCTTAGCGCCGCCCCTCGGGGCGGCCAGGTTTTGTGTCGTCCGACGATTTTAGAACGACGAATTAAAGGAGCAATACGCAATGGCCTATAGCGATAAAGTGGTTGAGCACTACAACAATCCGCGCAACGTCGGCAGTCTGCCGAAGGAAGACCCCAATGTCGGTACGGGTCTGGTCGGCGCGCCGGAGTGCGGCGACGTGATGAAGCTACAGATGAAGATCAATCCCGATACCAAGGTCATCGAGGAAGCCAAGTTCAAGACGTTCGGGTGCGGCTCGGCGATCGCCAGCTCTTCGCTCGCCACGGAATGGGTGAAGGGCAAGACCGTCGATGAAGCGCTGAACATCAAGAACACCGACATCGTGCGTGAGCTTTCGCTCCCGCCGGTCAAGATTCACTGCTCGGTGCTCGCGGAAGACGCCATCAAGGCCGCCATCGGCGACTGGAAGAAAAAGCATGGCATCGAAGTGCCCGTAGCCGAAAAGGCCGCGCACTAAATTCCATCGGGCGAGATTCCGGCGCCACCTGCTTGTAGAGGCGCACGACTCCTGAGCCCCAACCAGGTAAGATTGCGTGCGCTGGTAGTTGAAGCGGAGTAGCTGGAGCAAGTCATGGCCACAGAAACAATCAGCCCGAACGTAGCCGCGATCCACCTGACCGAGCGCGCCGCCAAGAAAATCCGTGCGCTGCTCGAAAAAGACGGTGTGTCGCCCGAACAGGGCGGCCTGCGCGTCGGCGTGCAGGGCGGCGGCTGTTCCGGACTGTCCTACGCGATGCGTTTGGACACGCAGGCACGCGATCGTGACAAAGTGTTTGAAGCACACGGCGCGCGCATCTTCGTCGATCCCAAGAGTTTGCTGTATCTGAATGGGACCGTGCTCGAGTACGAAGAAACGCTGATGCGCCAGGGATTCGTTTTCCAGAATCCACACGCTGCGCGAAGCTGCGGCTGCGGTAGTTCGTTCACCGCTTAATTGGTTCAGGCTTCAGCTTGTGCACGGTGTAAGCCAATCACATGCTGATCCGACAAGTGGTTGGCACCCGCACTCGCCAGCCACTTTTTTTGTGCCCGGCCGGAGTTTGAGGGTTGAACAGTAGCGAGAATCGTATGAGCGCCCCGTCCACAGCTTCCGAAAGACTCGACCATTTCGCGTTGTTCGATCTTCCGCGCAAACTCTGGATTGAAATGGCCGGCCTGGAACAGAAATTTCTGCAATTGAGCTGGAAGCTGCACCCGGACAATTTCGTCAACGCGCCGGCAGACGAACAGGAGCGCTCGTTAAAGCGCAGCTCGGAAGTAAACGACGCCTATCGCGTCTTGCGCGATCCGGTAGCTCGAGTCGAGTACTTGCTGGAAATCGAAGGCGCGCGCAAGGAAGGTGAGCACAAGCAGCAAGCCCCGCCGGAACTCCTTGAGGAAGTTTTCGAGCTGAATGAATCACTCGACGAACTGCGCGAAGCGAAAGAAAGCGGCGCCGACCTGGCAGTGCTGAAGTCGCGCCTGGAATCCGCTGAAAAGAGTTTCCAGGAAAAGTTAGGCGAAGTCGATGAGCAGCTTCAGAGCGTAGCGCAGCAATGGGATGCGGCGCTCGACGCGAACGCGGGCGACAACGACCGCAAAGCAATCATGGTCCGGCTCAACGAATTGCTGAATCGCCGGTCGTATATCCGGAATCTTGTGAATAACGTTCAAAAGGAATTGCTGTAGCCGCGGTTTCCATACTTGACGAATATGAGAAGAATCGTAGGAATCGATCTCGGCACAACCAATAGCCTCGTCGCGTATACCGATCCGCGGACGGGAGCACCGACGTGTATTCCGGGGCCGAATGGCAGCACGCTGTCTCCTTCGGTCGTAAGCCTGGATCCCGACGGCAGCATCATCGTAGGTGAGCCTGCCCGGCGTCGCTTGCTCACGCAATCGGAGCGCAGCATTTATTCCGTGAAGCGACTGATGGGCCGAGGCGTCGCCGACATCCAAAGCGAACTGAAACTGTTCCCGTTCCGCATCGATCCAACGAGCAAAAATGTCATTCGCATTAAACTCGGCGACAAATTGTTCACGCCGCCCGAGATTTCCGCGTTCATTCTTCGCGAACTCAAGAATTGGGCCGAGGCTTACTTCGGCGAGACCGTCGATCGCGCGGTCATCACGGTCCCGGCTTATTTCAACGACGCCCAGCGACAAGCCACGAAAGACGCGGGCAAAATTGCTGGCCTTGAAGTTCTTCGCCTGGTTAACGAGCCGACGGCTGCCGCGCTGGCCTACGGGTTGCACGAAAAGCAGCGCGGCCGCGTCGCGGTATACGATCTGGGTGGCGGCACTTTCGATATCTCGGTTCTCAAACTAATTTCCACCGGCGAGGGCGACATTTATCAGGTCCTCTCGACGAACGGCGATACGCATCTCGGTGGCGACGATATCGACAATCTGATGCAATCGCTCGTGCGAGAGAAGATTTTGCAACACCATCGTGTAGACGTTTCCGCGCAGCCGGAACTGGTGCAGGAGCTACGCAAAGCGCTGATCGCCGCAAAGCATCAGCTGTCCGAAGCCGAATCCGCCACGCTGCGGTTTCCGCTACCCAACGGCGCGGTTTTCGCTTACGAATTCACTCGCGCGGAGTTCGATGCGCTGATTCGTCCCATCGTCGATCGGACGATGGGCCCGGTGAAGCAAGCGCTTGCCGACGCGCATCTCTCGCCATCCGAAATCGATGAGGTCGTCCTCGTCGGTGGCACCACGCGCACGCCGCTGATCCGCGCCACCGTCCAGGAATATTTCGGACGTAAGCCGCATACCGAGCTAAATCCCGACGAAGTCGTCGCGCTGGGAGCGGCCGTGCAGGCCAACATTCTTGATCGCGGCGTGAAAAACATGCTGCTGCTCGACGTTACCCCGCTTTCGCTGGGCATCGAGACCTATGGCGGCGCGGTCGGTAAAGTCATCCCGCGCAACTCCACGATTCCCGCCAGCGCGCAGGAGATGTACACAACTGGCGTCGACAATCAGACCGGCATCGACATCCACGTGCTCCAAGGCGAGCGCGAACTCGCCAAGGATTGCCGCTCGCTGGCTCGCTTCACGCTGAAGGTTCCTCCAGCGCCGGCGGGACTACCCCGGATCGAAGTTCGTTTTCTGATCGACGCGAACGGCATCCTACAAGTCGCTGCGAAAGATCTACGCAACGGCCAGCAGCACACCGTGGAAGTGCAGCCAAGCTACGGGATCAGCGACACCGAAATCGAGCGTATGCTCGAGGAATCCATCGAATACGCCGAGCAGGATTTCGCCGAGCGCCAGGTGATCGAGGCGCGCACCGAGTCCGAAGCCATTCTTGCGGCAACGCAGAAAGCGCTGGGCACGCCGGAGTCGGCGACGCTTTCGAGCGAAGAGCAGGCTGCGATTGCCTCGTCTGTGGCGGCTTTAAAGGAGTCCGTTGCAGGCAACGATTACAAACTGATCCGCAAACGGATCGACGAGCTCAATCAGGCGACCACGCATCTTGCGGAACTGGTCATGAACGGCGCAGTATCAACGGCACTGGAAGGCCGCAAACTAGCCGAAGTTTAGGTGGCAGAGATTTCCCGTCTGTGTCCCCAGTTGTTAGAGGAGAGCAAAAATGGGCGGCAGCAACCCGTACATCGAAGAAGTCAAATACAAGCCGGCCACGCAGAAGTATAAAGTCACGTTTCTACCGAGCGGCAAAACGATCGAAGTCGATCCCGCGCAGATCCCGTACGGCCACAACGGCATCCCCGGCAGCATTCTCGATATTTCCGAGGGCATCAAAGCCGGGCTCGACCATGCCTGCGGCGGCGTCTGTGCCTGCTCCACGTGCCACGTTGTCGTCAGGCAGGGTCTGGAGTCCTGCAATGAAGCTACCGACGCCGAACTCGACGAGCTCGACGAAGCCCCCGGCATCACGCCGAAGTCACGCCTGGGCTGTCAGACGGTTCCCGACGGCACGACCGATATCGTCGTGGAAATCCCCGACTGGAACAAGAATTACGCTAAGGAAGCCGATCACTGAGGAGCGGACATGCCCGCGACATTCGACTGGAACGATCTCGACGACATCGCCATGGGACTAACGGACAAGCATCCCGACGTCGATCCGTTCACCGTGCGGTTTACCGACATGCATAAGTGGGTCACCGAACTCCCCGGATTTACGGGTGACCCGCAAGCTTCCAACGAAAGCAAACTCGAAGCCATCCAGATGGCTTGGCACGAGGAATTTCAGGACCGCCAAGGCTAAATAGACGCAGGACGCCTGGTGGCTCATACATTTCCGCACCTGAGTTTTGGGATGGAGTCGGAGCCAATACGATTCGGTGAATTCTCTCGGGTCTGATAAGATTTAACGGACGTTTTCCCACCGGTTTGGCGCTATGGTGCAACGGTTAGCACGCGGCCCTTTCAAGGCCGAAATACGGGTTCGATTCCCGTTAGCGCTACCAACTTCCTGAAACCTCGTTGGTTACCCTAATTGGAATCGCCTTCGGCGGAGTAGTACACTAGCTAAGTACATTCAAAGAGAAGCATGATCGTGCAAAGGAAATAGCCCATGCCGAATCCCTTTCGAACCGCAAATCCGGCTCTGAACGAAAAGGCCTTCCAAGGCCAGGTCGCCGTCGGCGAAGCGATGACCGTGCAGGGCACAGTCAACAAGACCGGACTGCTACTGCTCTGTGTGATCGCTACTTCTGCCTGGACCTGGGGTCTTTCGCATTCGCCGAATCCCGAAGAGGCCATCCCCTGGATGATGGGCGGGCTTTTCGGTGGCTTGATCACCGCTTTTGTCACGATTTTCAAGAAAACTTGGGCGCCTTTCACGGCACCGCTCTACGCTCTTCTGGAAGGCCTTGTCCTTGGCGGAATTTCCGCCATCTTTGAAAAGTCTTATCCTGGCGTCGCCTTCCAGGCCATTGGCCTGACCTTTGGCGTACTGTTCGTCATGCTGCTGGCTTACAAGACAGGCGTAATTCGCGCGACGCAGGGCTTCAGGCTGGGCGTGATCGCGGCGACCGGCGGCATCGCCGTTTTCTATCTCGCGGAAATGGTCCTCGGATTCTTCCACGTTAACGTGCCCGCGATCAACGGCAGCGGCCCCATCGGGATCGGCTTCAGCCTTTTCGTCGTGGTCATCGCCGCGCTTAATCTGGTTTTGGATTTCGACATGATCGAAACCGGCGCGCGCATGAACGCGCCAAAGTACATGGAGTGGTACGGGGCATTCGGACTGATGGTCACGCTCATCTGGCTCTATCTGGAAATTCTTCGCTTGCTCGCGAAATCGCGGCGTCGCTAACAGCGGCCGCTAGACGATGCCGTTAGGCGGAGACCATTTTTCCCGATTTGGGACTCGACCGCTAGCGGCGTTGAACGCTCCCTCGACGGTACGCCCCGGCAAATTGTAACCAGACCGCAACATCGCGTTCATTTCTTCCGTGGAAACATCTCCAGCCATGTCTCTCGCATCCAATTTTCAGCCCGGTGCTGTTTCCGACTGCGCTACACAGCCCGCACTCCTCCCTGAACTCCGCTGGCAACTTGGAGCGTTCTGCCGGATGATATTTGTTACGCTCGCGGCGCTGGAATAGGGCGCTAGCGACGAAACCCGGTGGCCACGAAACCTCGATGCTAATGACGGACCAACAAGTGACGAATCGCCAGCAAAATCCAGAGCAGCAGTCTTCAGTCTTCCTGGCTGGATCGGGCTTTGTCACCGGGTCGCGTATCCTGCCTTCGGAGGAAATCGATCGCGCGTTTGGCATGCCTATCGGCAAGCTGCGCAGCCGCGCAGGCATCGAGTCGGTCGCGCATGCTGCGGAAGGCGAGACGGAGTTAACGCTTGGCACGCACGCTGCCCAAGAGGCGCTTCGTGCCGCCGGATGCGGGCCGGAGGAGATCGATTCGATTGTCGCAACCAGCGAAACGCATCACATCTACCCGTCGCTCGCGGCTCTAATGCACTCCAGCATTGGCGCCCGCGAGACCTGCGGCGCATTCGATGTTGGCGGCGCGTGCCTGGGTCTGATCAATGCCTTGGCGATGGCGCAATGCCTGATCGTTTCAGGAAAGGCGCGCACGGTTGCGGTGATCACCGCGGATGTCCACAGCCGCACGCTCGTCCCTGGCCGCGTTGCTGGCGAATTTGGGGGATTATTTGGCGATGGCGCCAGCGCTTTTCTGCTTCGCGGTTCGGAACCGAAAACCGGATCGCTCGGATACCGCCTGCGCGAATTTCTTTTCGGTTGTGCGGGTCAGTATGCAGAAGCTGTGAAAGTCGAGGACCGCGCGAACGGCACCTTGGACGTAGTCTTCGACGGCGAAGCTCTCTCGCGGGCCGCCATCACCCGGATGGAAAAAGTACTTTCCGCTCTCGAAAAGCTCAGCGCCATTCCGCGGAGCGCGGTCGGCGCCTTTGCCACGCATCAGCCGAATCCGCGGCTGCTGTCGCTTCTTGCCAAAGTGACTGGCGTGCCGGTGGAAACCTTTCCCCCGATCGCTCGCACTGCCGGTAATCTCGGCTCTTCCACCTGCGGAGCAGCGCTCCACTTCGCACTGCAAATGTTCAGCGCCTGCCCGCTGGCCGCGCGCAAACCTATCTTCCTTGCATCTCTTGGTCCCGGATTGATCTTCGGCGGGGCATGGCTCGCTGCCGAGGCCTAGCCTATACGAATTTGCAGTATCCAAATCAAAATGCCGATCGGTATTCCTACCGCGACAATCACCATGAGTAAGAGGACTGAGAGAAACATCCAGTCCCGCTTGGTGTTCAAGCCAGGTTGCTCTTTCTCGCGGAGCAGCAGGCGATAGTTGCGTCGATTAGCTTTCCAAGCGATATGGAAGATGTCGCCTGCGACAGGTATCGCTCCGATGGTAGATTCCAGAAGAATATTCGCGACCATACGAGTCAGCGTGATTCTGGGCGCGCCCCGGCGCCATGACGCGAACACAATCAAACAGGATGCGATGCCTGCCATGGCATCTCCAATCCCAGGCACCCAGCCGATCACGGCATCGAGACCAAATCGAATCTGGGTTCCCGGGATCTTCCACATATCGTCGAGGAGCGCGGCAACGTAGTCGAGATGTTCGTTCGACGTAAGCTGGCGCGCGATGGAAGCAGTTTTCATAACAATTCGAGTCCAGGTAACGAGATGCGCAGGGGCTGCTTTGTTGAATCTACCGAATATCCACTTCGCGGAAGCCGAAGCCCTGCAACATGCTGGAAATTGTGCCGCGCGCGTTGTCGGCAGCGGTCTTCAGGATGCCGTCTTGCAGCGCTGCTTGCTGGATTTGCTGCTCGGCGACTTCGCGGACTTCGCTTTCGAGGTTGGGGTCCGGAGAAGAGAACAGGCCAGTGTCGCGGGAATACACCTTGGTCCTCGCGTTATCAATTCGCGTGCTGAAGACTGCTGCCGCGGGCAAGTGAATCGAAACCTTGTGTCCCTGTATTACGACATCACCGGGCTGCAAGCCGCCGAGATCGATGCCCCCAACCACCTCTCCGTGGACCACGAGCAGCAGGCGGTCACCGGCCAGAAATTTCGGCAAATAGGGATTGGCGTGCTCGCCCGAAATGATCTTGTCCATCGTGTACATAACTGTTTCCAGCCGCCGGAGTTGCTGGATCTGACGAACGACGGTGGGTTGATCCACATTGAACTCCGTGCGTCCTCCCCGCAAGAGGTGCAGTAGCCCGAGCCCGGTCGATAGCCACACGACTGCCCCGACCAAAATCACCGTAAGAATCGCGCCTAAGAGCATCCCCAAAATCCAGGAGAGCCGCTTGCGGGAGTTGCTTTGCGTTTCATGTGCTAACTGAGGTGTCGTGACTGTGCTCATCATTGCCCCGGCAGCTTCTCTTCGAGTTCGCTGGCTAGCTTGCTGACATCGGTTGCGTCGCTGAAGCCCTTCAGGGCGTTCTTTGACGATTCGCCGTCAATGCCCAAGCGCTGACAAATCTTGTGCTGGAGTTGCAGCAAGGTGGTCAATTCCTGCTCCGCAAGCATGCCGACTTGGAGGTCCAGGTGCGAACGTCTTTCCGCCTGACGCATCATGCGATTTTGGCTGATCAAGACAAAGATCGTGAGCAACACGGCCTCGGATGAGATGACCAGAGCTAAGATTCCAAAAGGAAACGGATCGAAAGGCTTGATGCCGGGAACCAAGTTTAGATTGATAGCGTGCCATGCGAACACAAGCAGTACCTGTAACAACAAAAACGCGATGCTGCCGATGAATTTAACGATCGTGTCGCTCATTCGCTCCGTGGCCGTGCGTCGATCAAGGGCATCGTGCTCGAGTCGGGCGATCGCTTCGATATTGATTCTTGTCGGATGTGTGGGCTCTGGATGAGGTGAATTGTTCATGGTCACGTCCGTAATCTCGGGCCGTAGGGAGGGAGTAATCAGTTTATCGGAATCTGGGTATGTTCGATAAAAAGGTTCCGCGCCTGGTCTCGCACCGACACCCGTGAAGAACGCATTTGCCGGCCAGCGGACCATTCGCCTGCCGTCCGTTGCCTTACGAAGATCAAGCTGAGATGAAACATTTAGCCGTAAACGTTCGGGCGGCAGCACAAAGGATTTTGGCATCCAAACACTCCGGACTTTCCGGCAAGGTGGTAGGCGGCATCGCGGAGGATTGAACAACGGTCATGCCCACTTCTTGGTGCGACACTGCAATACGCCTGTCCGGTCTGCTCGTTTGCCTCGCCTTTTTCCTTCGTATCCCCCTACAAGCGCAAGACCAAGACCAGAGCGTCGTTCGCGTTGACGTAAACCTCGTCATGGTGGACGCGACCGTGAAAAACAAGACTGGTCAAATCATGGGCAACCTGAAAAAAGACGATTTCGAGCTTCGCGAAGACGGCGTCGCCCAAAAAGTTGCCATCTTCAGTCGCGACGAATTGCCGCTCACGGTTGCGTTGGTATTGGATCTGAGCGACTCGATTGGTCCATTTTTGGGCCCTTTGCGTGACGCCGCCACCACCGCCCTTGCCGCGCTCAAACCCGAAGATGAGGTCGCGCTGTTCACCTTTTCCACCGAAGCCGAGTTGCGCGTGCCGTTCACGAACGACAAGACCACCATCGCCAACCAGTTCAATACATTCCGCGCCGGCGGCGCCACAAATATCAACGACGGCATCTTTGTCGCCGCCAAGCAGCTCCTTCCCATTCCCCCGAAGACCCGGCGCGTAATCATCCTAATCAGCGACGACGTTGGCACGGATGCGGGCGGACAGGGAACGCGCGACATCATCACCGAAGTGATCGCCGCCGACGCGACCCTGTATAACCTGAAGATTCCCGGCTACAACCCGCCGTCAACACTGTTCGCCGCGAGCATGATTCCGGGGCTGGTGAACATCCGCAAGGTGACCGACCAGACGGGCGGGGAAATCTTCGACGTGCAGGATCTGGCTCATCTGGACGCCACGTTTCGCGCGCTGATCGACCGCATCAAGACCCGCTATACATTGGGCTACTACACAAACGCCACCGGAGCCGCGGGCAAACCGCACAAGCTGGATGTGCGCCTCGCGTCATCGTTTGGAAAGAAGGGACGCGATTACCTCGTTCTGGCCAAGAGCGGCTACTACGTGCATTGAGAAGGCACGGCAAAACGCGCACAGTGCTTGCCTGAGGCGGCGAACAAGCGACTCTCTTTTCGCGTCCAGAGATGTCGACAGACAGCGCCCGTGGGTCCTTACCAGACCAGAGTCGTGATCGAATCTGCCTCGATCGTCAGTGTCAGAGCATTTGTCCCAAGCTGGCAAGCAACGTCCTGCCGTTCACCGGTGTTGGTGACGACCAAGACACGCGTGCCATCCGGATTTTCCAGCGCCACATGATGCACATCCGTGAAATCACCTTGCGAGCCGATCACGTGCGCGCCTCTTTGGATCGCTTTGGAGAAGTGCGCGAACCCCCAATATTGCCCGCTGCGCGATAGCTGTCCGGTTTTGGAGTCCACCGTGACGAGGCCGCCGCAAGGGAAGGGCCCGATGTTCGGATTGCCCTTTTCGTCCAGCAGAAGATTCCAGCCCACGATGCACTGCGACCAGTTTCGCAAGATGTCTGTGTACAGTCGTCCCCATTTGCTCCAGTCGGTTGCGTAGTCCGGGCTGGTGATGTCTGGGCCGCCCTCGGTCCAATAGGCTCCCTTCGTGGGAAACGCGTCGTGAACCTTGGTCATCGCTTCAGCGCCGCCAACGTAGCCATGCCAGGCGACGCCGTCCACGTATTTGAACACGAGGGGGTCGCTCAACTCGGCGATCGCGCGTCCCCAAAGGTTGTAGTTGTGGTCGAGGATCCACACCTTGGTGTCGAGCGATGCGCGTTCCAACGCCGGACCCAGATGGCTTTTCACGAATTCAATTTCATACTCCTGCCCCCAAAGTGCGGCGGGCATTCTCCCGTCCTGGTCGGTGTCCACTTCGTTCTGGACGGTAACAGCATTGATCTTCACGCCCTCAGTCGAATAGCCCTGCAAAAACTTGACGAAGTATTCCGCATAGGGTGCGTAATACTTTTTCCGCATGGACCCGCCGAGCATTGAGCCGCCAGCCTTCATCCATCCCGGCGGGCTCCACGGACTGGAAAAAAGAAACAGGTCGGGTTTAATCTTTCGGGCCTCGCGCAGCGTCGGAAGAATTGTTTCGCGGTCGCGTTCGATCGTGAAATTCTTGAGTTCCGGGTCGGGTTCAGCGCTATCGTCAAGACTGTACGCTTTAGTTGAGTAATCGCTCGCACCGATGCAGGTTCGAGCCACCGACAAGCCCAGCCCTGTGGAGCTAAACAGGTCCGAGAGCAGCGACTGCCGGTCCGGTGCGCTCATCCTATGAAATAGGTAGCAGGATGCCTCCGTGAACGCCGCGCCAAATCCCAGAATGCTCTGGAATTTCTGCGCGGGCTCCAGGCGAATGGCTTTTGCGGAATTACTCTCAATGCTTCGCCAATTGGGAACGCTTACTGGCTGAAATTTGCGGTCCTTCGACGTGACCCACGCTCGAGGTTGCGCGGTGGAACTCGCCGCCAGCAGAGCTCGCGCAGGAGCCGACAGCGCCACCGCGCCCGCAGCTCCAAGCTGAATGAATTCCCGACGCGTTCTATGTTGCATCCAGGTCCCCCCCGGAAAACAGCCGTTTCGAGTGGCGGTAAATCGTCCTCACCACTCCCGAGAACGATTGACACGGCAATCTAACACAGGTCGGGGCGCGCGGTGTCCCGGCGGCAAAACTCGTCACGATCCGGGACGCGTTCGCGTCGTAAAGCTGGTGTCCACTGCGGGCACCACGCAGCCTTCAAGCGGCGGCCAACCCGCATCGGTCGTGGGGTTGCGACAGAGCGAAGTGATTGCCGGGCTGATTTGAGCCGGCGCCACGACGCCATCCAGCGGTTCGGCATACACGGTGTAAGTGTGGCCCACCGGGAGCCGCTCGATGGTGTAACTCCCATCGAATTGCGCCGGACCGGGAGCGGCACAGCTCCAGCCGCCGATGGTTCCGGCGATGACCGCGCCGCTTCCGCTATCGACGGCAACAACGTGCGCCCCAAAGATGCCAGTAACTCCCAATGGCGAAGCCGGCAGCGAGAGCGGATTGGCTGGGACGATCTGCCCGCTAATCGAACCAACGTTGACGTTATCCGCGGACGATGGGTACACGGCGCGAAGACCGGTACGGTCGTCGTCGCCCAACAACGCATCCGGCTGCTGTGGCGTTGGCCTAGTGCCGTTGAACGCGCCGGGCGCGGGCGCATACGGATACATGATCGCGCTCCATACCGCTGAGTGGCTGAAACCCAGAAAATGGCCGAACTCGTGCGTCAATAGCGATTCAAGATCGTACGCGTGAGGGTTGGAGGGCAGGGCTGCAGGCGTCGCGAACGTGATCGACGAGTCACTCGGATCGAAATAAATGTCCGCATCGAGAATCTGTCCGATCTGTGTTGCCGGCGCGCCGCTGCCAACCTGCACGCCGATCGCGTCCGCGGTGATCACGCGCGTAAACGCCAGCACGCCCGGTGTAAAGGCGCTGTCTGCCTGGTCGAAGCAGATCGAGTTCACTCCGTCGGATCCGCATGCGTTGGTCGTGGCCACGCGACTGAGCGGCGCGAGGGTCACCGAGGTCAGTGTCGTTCCCGCCACCGCCATCCACGCCCCGATTGATTGGGTGATGACCTGCTCGATCTCGTTGAGCTGTCCGCTCGCGGTTTGGTTCTGCGTCAGAATCGTTACTGGGTTGGTGCTGAGCGCGGTACTCCACTGCACCGCAACGCTGCCGGCCGAACTGAGTTGGTGCGCGCGAACGGGACAAGCCGAGCCGCCCGAGAGCGCCACGCCTTGCCGCACATCTGGCACAATCTCGTCAAACGCATATCCCGACGCTCCAGGCGCCGGGCCGAATGCAAAAATTGCGGCCACAACCGCCGCGCACACCGGTCGTGTCGTTTCTTTCCACTGTCTTTTCATCGCTCACCTCAGAGCATCAAATTTCTGTGTGCCTCGGCGGATCTCAGCGCTCTCCGCTTCTCTGCGTTGAATTTTTGTAGCTCTCTCTCTATACCTCTATTTCTCTTTCTCGTTGCTTCTCTCTTCACTTCGCTTTAATTCTTTTCTTCCAGCGCCTTTTTCAGGCGCATTTGAAAGATTGCGACCGGCAGGTTGCGAATACCACCGCGCCGAAACTCTCGACGTTGCGGATCGAAGACGGAAGCCGCCGCGGAATCCTGCGTCACACTTTCCATTCCTGTTACTCCATTGCGGGCGATACGGAAGGTCCCCTGCGACCAGCCCAGCACTCGATACGGTTCGCCCGGCTGACCCCACAAGAACAAGTAAACTTCTTCACCGGTCGTAAACGCCGGCACGCCATCGACGTGTGATCGCAAATGTCCGTCATGTCCGCCGATGGTGCGAACGGTCACGAGCCGCGAGAGCAATCCTTTGTGCACTTCGAGCACGTCGAAGCGGGTCTCGGTCCACAACTCGCCCTTATCCCACCGGCTTAGCGACCCGACGCAGCGCAGCCTGGCGATCGCCGTCGATCGTTGCGCGAGATCCTCGAAGGGCAGCCGCACGATGGTCGTCGCGTTGGTTAGAACCGCGGTCAGCGCAAGCACCGCCAATCCCACCAGAAAAACCATCCACAGAAATCGCCGCCGTTGGACGTAGCTCATTTCAATTCACCTCTAGCGCGCCGCTGGCCGCCGCTTTGTCGAGATTGGTGTTCTGAACGAAAAGGGTGCGATGTCCCGGGAGCGCGGTTGCGGGAACCTGTAACGTGATGCGCACGATTCCGAGACCAATGGGCTGCTTGGCGATCACAGTGATGTCGCCAGGGCCTGAAACCGTAAAGGTCATGCTGGTATCCGGGCCGCTTTCGGAGAACATGCAAATGTCGGCGTTGGCTGTCCCACTGGAAGGGCGTTGCAGCGCTAACGGATTGCCTCCGAGCGTGCAAGAATTGTTGACGGTCGAGAATGGGCCGAGCGCGGCGAGGTTCAGATCCACGTCGTCGTCCGGAAGCGAGACCCCGGCGGTCGTCGGTTCTACAACGACGATGTTCTGTGCCGTCGCGGTGGGCGCCCCGCTCGTCAGAGAAATCACCTCATCCGTGATATTCGGAGCGGCAACCACGAGCGAGACGCCGTTCGAGCTGGTTCCGTCCGGATTCTGTATCTGAACCGACACACTTCCAGCGATTGTTACGTCCACGGCTGTGATCGACACTGTGCACTCCGTCGTGGAACTGCACGCTGCCGTCCGTGGGGCGCCGTCAATCAGCAGCGACGATCCCGGCCCCGGGTTTGTCGCGGCAAACCCGCTTCCATCCACGCGCAGCGTGAAACCGTCCGCGCCGCCCGCGTAAACACTGGCCGGGTGCAGCATCAAAATATGCGCGCCGGTGGCAATCGTTACGTTGGCCATGCCGGATTGCGTCGGATCGTCCGAGCTGATCGCTACGATTTGAATCGAGTCCGGCGAGGGCGCTGCGCTCGGCGCGGTGTAGGTGCCATTCGCGGTGATCGCACCGCACGCCACGCCTCCCGCGCATGGTGTTCCCTGGACCTGCCACACCACGGCCTGATTGCTCGCGCCGACCACCGTGGACACAAATCCCTGCACTGCCAGCGGGGCCAGTGTGACGCTCGCGGGCTGCACCATAACGACCACGTGATTGATCACGGTGATCTGCGAGATCGCACTCTTTGTGGAATCGGCCGCGCTCGTGGCTTGCACCGTCACCGGATTCGGACTGGGAATCGCCCCCGGTGCCATATAGTCCACTTGCGCGGCCGTTCCATTGGTCACCGGCTGGCAAGGATTTACAGATACCGTACAAATTTTTCCGATGGTGGCGTTGCCGCCGCCAATGCCGTTCACGGTCCAAGCCATGCCCGCGTTTGTAACGCCTGCTACTTGCGCCGTCAGCGTGACTCGGTGATTTGCGGCAAGCGTCGCGGTGGCCGGCGAGAGAATCACGCTTCCGGCTTGCTGAACTGCCAGTGTCACCTGAGCGCGCTTCAACGGGTCCGCTTGCGGTGTTGCGGTGATGGTGACGGTGTTAGGGCTCGGCGGGGAAGATGGCGCCACATACGTCGCGGAATCGGCCACTGCGTTCCCCCCGCCAGACTGCGCTGTGAACACGGTAAGCGCTCCGCACGCGGATCCGCTGCACCCGTTGCCGGACAACGACCACACGAGCACCTCGCTCGGATTCGAGCCGGGCACCGGCGTGAGCGTAGCCATGATTCCCGCTGAAGTCCCCACCGGCACGATCGCCGGCGCGGAAAGCGATAGCGTGAAGTTGCTGGTAATGGTGAGCGCCGCCGAAGCTCGCTTCGAAGGATCGGCGATGCTTTGCGCTGTGAGCGTTTCTGCCGCAGTCGCCGGTAGTACTTGTGGCGCGGTGAAATTGCCGTTGGCATCTACCGTTCCGCATCCGGCGGGACATGCCGCGCCGGAAAGGATCCAGGTGACGCCTCCGTTCGGATTCCCGCTGCTCGTGATCAGAGCGCGAAAAGCCTGCTTTGCTCCAAGCTCCACACGGGCGGCCGTGGCGCTGAGCGCGATTTGCAAATCGCTCGCGATAGCCACTTGCGATGTGCCCGATTTCGTCGCGTCGGCTGCTCTGGTTGCGGCGATTTGCACCGCAGGCGACGCGGGCAACTCCGCCGGGGCGGTGTAAACGCCGGCCGCGGAGATCGTGCCCGTTGCTGCGCTGCCACCCGTCACGCCGTTCACGCTCCACACAACCGTCGTGTCACCCGCGTTTATAACCGTCGCGGTGAACATCTGGGGATTGCCCAAAATTACCGTCGCGCTCGCCGGCGTGACCTTCACGGCAATCGATCCGGAAGGTGGAGTCGATGGAGGTGTCGGCGTCGAAGTCCCGAACGTCGAGCCGAGGCCGGCGCAGCCCTGGAGCCAGGTCGTCACCAGAATGAGGAGTGGAAGCGCGGCAAGCCGCGCGCGCTCCGCGTTTGTCTTCGGCAATCTCCCGGGATCATCATGCGGAAAGAGGCGCATACCTCGAGCCATGCAAGCAAACAACCAGCGAAACCTCGATCAAGCGGGCGGACGCAAATGCTTTTAGGGGTAATCGGAGCAACATGTTTCGTATCAATGAGTTAAGAGGGCGGGTTTACTGGGAACAATCGCTGAGTCCTGCTAGATCTTGCACTTTCCAGGTTAGGGAGCAACCTCACGCGGTTCCCGCACTGGAACGCGCCCAGTTCCGATTCGGCACGCGTCCCGTCGAGACTAGTCGCGCTTGCACCATCCCTCCGCGGAGTAGGGGATCCTGCGCCTTACAACTTCTGTGAGCTGTCGGCGGCTAATCGTAAACTACCCAGCGAACCATTCGCCGCGTCGCGGCGTCTGGTAGCTGTACGGGGAGGGCGAGCGCGTTGGGCTCGCACACACGAATGCAGGAGCTGGTTCTGACCCAGCCAAGCCGTGCGGCGGAAACTGAGTGGGCAGGCGAAGCAGAGAGCGCATCCGTTCGCCGCGAATTCGAAGAGCACCTAGTCAAGTGCGGCCCCTTGGCGTTTCGAGTCGCGCGCGGCGTTCTGCGGAACACCGCCGATGCGGAAGACGTAGCGCAGGAAGCTTTGCTTCGCGCCTACCGGCAGTTCGGTCGTTTGCGCGAGCGCACGCGTTTTCGCGCGTGGCTGGTGCGCATCACGTTCCGGCTGGCGCTAGACCGCGCGCGTTCAGCGAAGCGTCGCGAGCAGCGCGAAACACTGTGGGCGCAACCGGTGCCGCGGCCGACGACCGAAGACTTGGCTGCGTCGAGCGAATTTCAGGCGCATCTCGCCCACGCTCTCGATGAGCTGTCACCGAAGCTGCGCCTCGTGCTGCTGCTCGCCACCATGGATGGCAACACGCTCGACGAAGTGTCCGCGCTGCTCGGCCTGCCGATCGGCACGGTGAAATCAAGATTGTTCGTCGCCCGGAAACAATTAGCGGAGAAGTTGCGATGCCATGTGAAAAATACCAAGACGCGTTGACCGATTTCGCCGCCCGCGGAGCCGAAGTCGTTGGCGTCGTGCGCGAGCATCTGAACGTGTGCGCGTCCTGCCGATCGTATCTGGAGCAGGAACAAGTACTGTTCGCCTCCATCGATTCCGGTGTTCAGGCCGCCGCCAACGCCGGCGTGCCAGCGTCACTGCTCCAGCGCTTCGAGGCCCGCATCGCGCAAGAGGCCGAGACCAAGCACGTTACCCGTGTAAATTGGAATTACGCGCTCGTTGCTGCCGCGGTCTTGATCGTTTTGGCGCTGCCGATCTGGCGATCTCGAAACGCGAAAGATCGCATCGCTTCGCCGGCAATTCAGCAAGAATCTACGAATGCAAAGCAGTTGGCGCCCGGAGAAACGGCCAAGCGGGTCGGACTTGAGGGCGTCCACATGTTCCAGCCAAGCCACCGACACCTTAGCAAGAGGCCCGCGCGTGCGGTAGTAAATGCCGAGTCTGAAGTCGTAGTGCCGCCGGACGAAAGACAGGCTTTCGAGCGCTTTCTGTCCGATCTAAACGGAAGACAGGTTCTCGCTACGGCCTTAGTCGAACCGTTGGTTGGGCGGCATGAGCAACGCGAAGCCCCTATTGAAACACCCGACATTGAAACTGCGGCACTCACCGTAGAACCGCTGATCGTGCGACCGCTGGAAGAAACTAACGACAAGTAATGGAAGGGCGGCATCATTCGACTCTCGAGTAGCGCAACGTCCTATGGAGAAAAGAAAATGAGGAAAACGGAAGCAATGCTAGCTCTGTTCGCGGCGGTGTCCATCTTCTGTCGGCCGCTCTTAGCCCAAGAAAAACCGAAAGTCGAAAATGCGGCGAAGCAAGACGCGCGTCCGATTCTGCTGAAGATTCAAGTCGTTTTCGAGGAATTCGACGGCGAGAAGAAGACCAAAAGTATGCCGTATTCAAGCCTGCTCTCGGCGGGTTCGGGCAATGTTGAATTCGCTAAAATTCGAATCGGCAACCGCGTTCCACTCTATACCGGCAAAGAAAATGGACTGCAGTACATCGACGTCGGAACGAACCTTGACTTCCGAGCCGATCCGTTGGAAGCCGGAAAATTTGCAGTTAAGGTTTCCCTCGAACGTTCCTGGGTCTATGGCGACGTGATGATCCCCGTCGACAAATCGGTCGACGTCCCATCTGGAGGCTCGTCCGGTCAATTTAAGGAACCTGTAATCGGTCAATACAAGACGGATGTCAATCTCTTACTACGCGATGGGCAAACCGTTGATAGCACCGTCGCCACAGATCCTTTAACCGGCAGGTTAATGAAAATCGAACTCACTCTCACGGTAATGAAGTAGAAATCCTCGGATTGATGTGACAGTTTCCGGGTGACACCGGCTACCGCGCTTTTAGAATGCTCGCGAGAGCCGCTGAAAGATTCTCATGAATAAAACGGTACTGTAGCTTCTCTAGTCGCGCCGGCTCCACGCGCGCGCTCGCCAGCAGCATCGAGTCCGCCATTTCGGCGCCAAGCGCCAGTCGTAGCGCGAATGCCGGCGCCGGAAACAGCGCCGGCCGATGCATCGCCCGCGCCAACTCGCGCGTGAACTCCGCATTGCGCACGGGCTGTTGCGCTACCACATTCATCACTCCGCTCACGTCCACACTGTCCAGCGCATAGCGCATGACGCCAATCACGTCTTCCAGCGTAATCCACGATATCCACTGCCTCCCCGAACCAATCTTCCCGCCCGCAAAAAACTGAAACGGCTTCATCATCGCGGGCAGCGCCCCACCATGTTTCGCCAAGATGACTCCAAACCGCATCAGCACGACGCGCATCCCCAACGCTTCCGCTTTCTTCGCTTCCGCTTCCCACTCCATCGTGATGCGCGCCAAAAAATTATCCCCGGGCTTACTCTCCTCGGTCAGCACTTCGTCTCCGCGGTCCCCGTAATATCCGATCGCCGAGGCCGAAATCAAAACTTTCGGCGCACTCTTCAACCTGCCAATCGCCGTTACCAAAGCCCGCGTAGTCCTCACCCGGCTCGATCGCAACACCATCTTCCGCTGCTGCGTCCACCGCCCCTCCGCAATCGACGCCCCTGCCAGGTTAACGACCGCCTCCGCCCCGGCAATCTCTCCCTGCGAATCCGCAAACGTCAACCCATCCGAAGCCTCCGGATCCCAAGGCACATCAATAACGCGCGGCCCAGCGCTCTGTGAAGGCGCGCCGCTCTTGCGCGACACAGTTTCGCGCCTTACCATCCGGCACACCGTGTGCCCATCCCGTACCAAGGCCTGAGTCAGCCCTGTCCCCACCAACCCAGTAGCCCCAGTCATCAAAACCTTCATCCGAACTCTCCTCTTGATTCAACTTTGCAGGGGCGGGGCTGTTTATCCAGCCTCGAAAGGCTCCGCCCGGCTCTAACCTAGGCACGCATGTCACTTGGAACCAGAATCGCTTTCGTAATATCACTGCGCGACCGCGACATGCCCCGCAACTATACCCCGCCCACCGTGTTTACTTCCTAGCTCATGGTGTTTGCAACGAAACTCGCACCGCTAGCCCGAACTGCTTCACAGGGTTACAATTCTGGTGTGCAACAAGCATCAAGCCCCATCCATATAAAGGTCCTCTTTTTCGGCCGCCTGAAAGAAATCGTCGGCCAATCGGAAGACTCGCCCGCTCTCCCCGAAGGCGCCTCCATCGAAGACCTCTTCGCCACCTATCGCGCCAACCACCCCGATCTCGCCAACTATCGCAGCTCTCTGGTAGCCTCCCGGAACCAGGAATTTGCCGCCTGGACCACCCGGCTCCACACCGGCGACGAAGTCGCGTTCCTCCCGCCCGTAAGCGGCGGCTAATCCAACTCCATGTCCAAAACGCAACCCACCGATGATTTGTTCCAGCTAATCCGCGAACCCATTGACCGCGCCACCCTGGTCGCCCACGTCCGCGCAGCCTCAGACGGCGCGCTAGTGACCTTTGACGGTTGCGTGCGCGATCAGTCCCATGGCCGCCGCACGCTCTACCTCGACTACGAAGCCTATGAATCCATGGCTCTGACCAAGATCCGCGAAATCGCCACCGCCATCCACGAAAAATTCCAGATTGATCGCGTAGCCATCGCCCACCGCCTGGGCCGCCTGGAAATCGGCGAAACCAGCGTCTTCATCGCAGTAAGCGCCCCGCACCGCCCCGCCGCTTTCGACGCCTGCCGCTTCGCCATCGACACCCTGAAGCGCACGGTCCCGATTTGGAAAAAGGAATACTTCGAAGACGGCGCCGTCTGGGCCGATGGCGAACTGCATCCAGCCCCGCCCGATGCGCCAATTGCGAAACCTGCATCTCAATAACTCGATGCGCTCAACAATCCCACCAGCCCGATTCGCTTTCCTGCTGTGCCTGGCAGCGATCTTACCGGGTGCCGCAAGCACCCGAGCGCAATCAGACCGCCCGCCTTGGGCGCGCAAGTCCAGCGCCAGTTCCAGCGCCAATTCCAGTGGATCGACCACGACCACAACTCCGGCGCCTTCATCGCCAACTTCCTCAACGCCTCCGTCGCCAGTCAACCCGCTGGATAACCCTTCCGATCCCCCGGCCCAACAACAGCGCGGCAGAATTCGCGTCAACGTCCAGCTGGTCAGCGTGCTAGCCAGCGTTCTGGACGAGCACAATCGTCCCGCCCCCGACCTCCCACGCGAAGCCTTCCAGATTTTCGAAGAAGGCGTAGAGCAAAAACTAGCCGTCTTCGAATCCGAAACGCAGCAACCTCTCGATTTAGCTCTGATGATCGACGCCAGCCTGAGCGCCCACAAAGAAATCGCTTTCGAACAAGAAGCCGCCGCCCACTTCATTCGCCAAGTCCTTCGCCCAGGCGATCGCTTGGCAGTCTATTCCGTCGGCGAAGATGTAACGCAACTCGCAAATTTCTCGGATAACGTAGGTACCCTCGAAGCCGCCGTCCATCGCATGCCCGCAGGTTCCGGTACCTCGCTTTACGACGCCATCCTGCTCGCCTCCCGCCAACTCGAGCGCCGCGGAGAAGAACGCCGCCGCGTCATCGTGCTGGTCACCGACGCCGGCGAAACCACCAGCTACGCCGACTTCGACGGCGCCCGCAAAGCTGCCGTAAAATCCGGCGCCCTGCTCTACACCATCGTCGTACGCCCAGTGAAAAACGAAAGCGGCCGCAACACCGCAGGGGAGCACGCCCTGGAAACCATCACCGACACCATGGGCGGCGCCATGTTCTATCCCGACCAGGTGCAAGAGCTAGACAACATCTTCAACCGTATCGACCGCGAACTTCGCACCCAATACCGCTTGGGCTATTACCCCGAGCCCCGCGGCCCAGCCGACACCTACCGCAAAATTGAAATCAAAGTGGCTGGCAACTACCAGGTCCGCCACCGCAAAACCTACCTCACCGGCCCGCAATAAAGACAAGCGCAACACAGGCAAACGCGTCACCGAGGGCCAATGTAGGGTCGCGCTTTAGCGCGTTCCCAACAGTGTCGGATTCACGCCGAAACGCAAACATACTTGGTCGGTGAAAGACCGGCGGTTATTGGCCTGACGTACGGAAGCCTGGCGATGAAATTGCCCAAAAAGCTCGGTTAGAGGAGGCGCGGTTATCTTTGCCTGCAACGATCGCGATTCCGGAACATGCCTAGGCGGATTCGTTTTGCCACAGCTTGGACTGCCGATTGATGGAGGCGTAGCATTCGCAAGTCGCCGATTCCAACCCGGCACGGTCGTTAATCGTGACTTGGCCGCGAGTGTAGCCAATCAACCCGGCCTTCTGCAGCACGCCGGCCGCGACGGTCACGCTCGCGCGCCGCGTCCCCAGCATGTGCGCCAAAAACTCCTGCGTCAGCCCCACGACGTCCCCACCGACGCGATCTTGACTCATCAACAGCCATCGCGCCAGCCGCTGATTTACATCGTGCAATCGATTGCACGCCGCCACTTGCGTGGACTGCAACGCCATCGATTGCGAGCACTGCTGCAAACTTCGCTCCAGCACCGGGCACTCGCGTAAGAGGCGAACCAGGTCTTTCGCGCTGATTTTGAACCCGCTGCCGCCAATCTGCATGATCACCCGCGTGGAGCTGCTCTTGAAGCCTGCCACCAGGGGCAAGCCCACGTAGCCTTCCACACCGGTAAGGCCCACTTCCACGCTTTTCCCGCCTGCCAGCACAGTGAGAACGGAGGCCAACCCGCTATTGATAAATAGCCGTGCTCGATGGGCTTGGCTACCTGATTCAATATGGTGGTCACGGGCAGGTTCACCAATTCCAATCGCGGAAATACGGCGTTGTATTCCTTGCGCGGCAGCTTGCGCAGGATCGTGTTGGCCACTGCAGGCTGCTTGTGATTGTTGCTGGAAACTTCTGAAGATTGAGACGTTGGTTTGGTGACGGGAACTGCGGTGGACACGTTGCGACCTTTCGGTAAACTCGTCTGGTTTCGCACGAAACTGGCAGCGCGAAGATGGTACGCAAGACGGCAGACGAGACATCCCTACCGTACGCTCTTTTAACGTCCGCGGCTAGTCTGTTATGTTAGTTTATACTCTGGGCCCCTTGGCCTTGCGCTCGCTCGTACGCTGGCGTACATTCTGTGGCTTGAGAAGTAATGCAATGTTGCGGAAACTAACCCCCTCCGGCCGCCCGCCCTGGGCGAAAGCCATTCGCGCCTTACGTTCGCGCCTGAAGCTAAACCAAGCGGGTCTGGGCGCCAGAATCGGATTCTCCGCGATGACCGTGTCGCGCTGGGAACGCGGCGCGCAGGAGCCGCCTTCTCACGGCTACATCGGGCTCGGAAACCTGTCTCGCGACGCCGAGTGTTGGTATTTCTGGGAGCGCGCCGGACTGCGAAGCGAGGATGTGCTCCGCGTCCTTCCCACGCTCCAGCGAAGCACGAGCACCTCCGCCATGCACAATTTGGAAATCGTGTCCGCAGGCAGCGGCCGCAAGCGGCCCCAGAACAAGCTGAAGCTCGTGGCCATTCCGCTGTTGAAAGTGGCCGCAGGTTCCGTCCGAAAGGAAGGCGATAACCTTCCGTTGCTCAGCGACGCGCCGGTCGAGAGCATGATCGCCGCGCCCATTGATTGGTGCCCAAATCCTTCCTATACCAGTTGCCTGCGTGTACGCGGAAACTCCATGACGCCGCTGATCCAGGATGGATTCGTGGTGGCCGTGGATTCTTCGGAAACCGACTTGAGCAAGCTGGACGGAAAAATCGTAATCGCCTGGCACAAAGACATCGGCCTGACCATCTCACGCTTCCGCCGCTTCGACCACACTGAGGTTCTGCAAGCCGAAAACGCCGAATACGAAGCGGTCACCTTGGGCCCAAAGCAAACCTGGAAAATCGTAGCCAAGGTCCTATGGTGGGTAGGCAAAGCCCCGTAAGTAGCACAGACACTCTTGTTCACCTGAGCCGCGAAGGGTCTGGGCCCGCCCGGCGAGTAGCCCCGCCACCACACACGAGCAGCCCCGATCCGAAAGGATTCTGTAGCGGCCGCTTTCGGAAGCGGGCGCCTCTGGCTTTCGACTTCCGTAGCGAATCTTCAGCGCTCCCTTACAACTCCACAACCGTCGCTCGCTCCAAATAAGCACAAAACGCATTCGCCAACTGCATCTGCCGAGGGCTCTTGCAATCCGGCTCAAACAACTTCGGATTCCCCACAACAATCACCGCGGTCATCGCCCGCGAGGTAGCCACATTAAACCTGTTCAAGCTGTAAAGAAACTCCATCCCCCGAGGCGCATCTTCCGGCGTAGATGTAGTCAGCGAATAAATCACCACCGGCGCCTCCTGTCCCTGAAATTTGTCAACCGTGCCGACACGCGCCCCCGGCAATCGCTCCGCCAGATCGGACACCTGCGTGTTATAAGGCGCCACAATCAACAAGTCTTCCAGTTTCACCTGCTTGCTCTCGGTCCCGCTGCGAAACCACTTCACTCCTGGCTTCAGCAGGCTCGCGACAATCTCCGTAATCTTTTCTACCTCCTCCGCCGAAGAGTTCCGGTTTCCCCTATGCCGCAGCGGTACAAACCATATCCCCGCACCCTTCACCCACGCATGCCCTTCCAGAACCCTGGGACGTGTCACCGGTCGAGTCCCCAGTTTGCCTTCGTAGAACATCTCCGACGTGAACTCGCACACCTTCGGGTGCATCCTCCACGTTTCCGGCAGCAGCAACCCCATGCCGTCGGTAATGGTCTTGTGCTCACCAATCAGGTGTTGCAACGCCGACTTCTCGGCGCCATCGGGATGGCTCCCCTTCAGTGGTCGCTGCAACTGTTGCGGGTCGCCGATCAATACCAGGTTCTTCGCCGACCTCGCCGCTGCCAGCACATCCGCAAGCGCCATCTGACCCGCTTCATCAATCAACAGGACATCCAAGGCGTTGGCAAACTCAGGTCGCGCCCACATCCACACCGTTCCCGCTCCAACCTGCGCTCTGCCCGATTGCAATGCATCCAGCGCGTCTTCGTTCGCCTTCGCAATGGTGATTTCCGCGGCCTCGGCGTCTTCTCCGTCGTCCTTCGCCTTTTGCACGCACCGAATCCCCTTCATTCCCAATTCGTCGGCAACCACCAGAACTTTCTCCAGCACGTTCCGAATCACCTTGTGGCTCAACGCCGTGATCCCGACCTTCTTCCCCATCGATACCAGACGGCAAATCATCCACGCAGCCGTATGCGTCTTTCCCGCGCCCGGCGGCCCTTGAATCGCAAACAGCGAATCGTTCAGCGCGGTGACGATCCGGCAAGCTGTTTCCACCGGGGTTTCGCCCGCTAGCGGCGCGATTTGTTCGTGCGCCGCGAGTCTCGGACTGTTTCGCAGCAGCAGATCGCGCGCCGCCCGATGTGGTCCCGGCGCATCCATTTCCTCGCCGCACGCCCATTCCCCCAAAGCGAACAACGCATCCGCCAGCACTTCCCACTTTGGCCCCCGTCCGTCCACAAAAATAGCCGTTGGATGCGTGCCCGCGCTTTTGTTCGTCTTCTTGATCACGATGGTCCGGCTCGCGATGTCGATTTCCTCTACTTTGCCGATCGCCATTTCGCCCTGGCACACTTTGTCGCCGCGCCGCACGTCGGTTTCCTGCTTCGGAAACGTATACCGCTCGACGGGCAGTTTCCGCTCCAATCGCACTTGCCCGATATGCTTCAATCCTGCCAGTCCTTGGCGGTCCTCCAGCAGGTATTCGTCTTTCATGTCTCGAAGTTTGTAGTATTCCCACCACGTCGCCTTATCCTCGCGTCGATGCCAATCGAGCATCGCCGCCAGCAGCCATCGGGCCTTGTCGCCTTCGCTTCGTGCTTCCGGATCGGCGGAAATGCCATCCGTCAGTTTCTTGACTAGCTCCGCCACCCGCTGTTGCCGCGCGCCCACGTCTTCCGGCGCCGCGCCATCTTCGATCGCGGGCCGGGCAATTGCCTTTCCGTCTTTCACCAGTTTCGCGCGCTCGATCTCCAGCCAATCCCGCAGCGCCGCCGTCGAAAAGCAATCCTCGCCGTTGTATCCCTCCATCGCCTCCCGAAATCTCTCCGGCAACTCCTCTTTTGCCCAGCCAAGCTCCAGCCGATGTTCCACATAGCGCATCGCTGCTCGGGATTCTTCCGGCGGAATCTTTCTTTTGAATCCGTAGAAAGCCTCCAGCTTCTTCAGCGAATATTCCTCCACGCTGGCTCGCAAGGCCTGCTTGAAAATCGTGTGCAGATCGACGAACGATCCCGCCCGCAGCATGCGATCGATCTCGTCTTCCCTCGTAGCATATCTGCCCATCAAATTCTTGAATGTCGCAGGCTCGTAGGCCCCGAAGTGATACACATGCATTGCAGGAGACTTCTTCAACCGCGCCATTACTTCATCCACGAGCCACTCAAACCCGTTTTTCTCCTCTTCCGCTGTAAACGCCCAGCGCTTCTCGTAGCGCAGTTTCCCGTCATCGTCTGCGGCTACAAACCCAAGAAGATATTGCTGCCCGCCTCCAGCTTCAGGGTCTCCCGCAAACGGATCACCCTCCAAATCCACAAACACATCTCCCACCGAAGGTTCCGGCAATTTGCAAAATCCCGTGCCCTCGACAATTGGCAGCGGCTCGTGTACAAGCTTGTCTTGCGTTCGCGCTTCCACCTGCACCCGCGCCTGCTCGCGCACCTTCTCAATCCCTTCGCGCGATCCGTGCAGCGGTTTCTGTTTCAATGGAATCGGCAGCATCGCCAGATTCGCCATCGTCTCGGCATTCCAGACCACCAACTGGTCCCGCTGCTGCCTCCGAATCCCTGCGACCAATGACAAGTGATCGTCGCTCCGCCGCCGCGCATCGCACTCGCGAAACCACCGGCAAACATCACAGTGCGTGCATGGCTCCGGATACGTCTCCACCTCCGCCCCATTTGCGCACGCCTTCTCCAGCTGCCCCTTCACATATCGGTAGTACGCCGCATACTCCGCAACGCGATAACGCTCCGCAGCAAAAGCTTTCGCCGGAGGCACCACCCACATAAATTCCGGCAGCGACTCCGGCGTCCCACCCTGCATCTCCCCGAGCAACTCCGAATAAAACGCCAGCTGCAAGATCGTCGTAGCCTTCGTTTCCCGAGCCAGCTTGCAGTCGTAAGCCTCATACGACCAATCCCCGAATCGGCTAGGCCGAGCCACGCGCCGCAGCAAATCCGGTCGCCCAAACCATCGCCCACACCGCAGCGCCCCCTGCGCAATCACCTCGACCCCAGACTCCATTGCCCGCCGCGTCTCCTCAACAATTCGCGCCTCGTCCATCCCCGCCAGGCTCAGCAACTCCAACCCGTTCTTCTCCAGAAACGCGAAATATCTCGCCTCATGCCGCAAACCTAATTCGCGGATCACCGCCAAATCTGGCGCTTCCCACTGCGGCCGCTCGCGCTCCCCGCGCGCCGCACTCAACTCTAAATAGGTAAGGTGATGGCAAGCCAGATGATTACTGACGTCGGTGGCCGCAAGCCGCACTTCGTCGGAAACAATTCGCATCGCCTAAGCGTACTCCGGCGCACTCGAACCCGCCAACGAAGTCCCCGCGCATGATGCGGTCCCGCGCGTAGCCTCAACAGATCGGAACTCTTACGGAATTTCCGAGCCTACCCGGCCGCTATTGATTTCGACTTGGGCGTGCTCGCGTTGCCGTCATTAGGGAAATATCGTTCACCTCGAAGCAACGCGGAAACCGCAATTACTAGATCCTCCGTAGCGCGAGCCTTTACCAGGAGTCCCCGCGCGCCACACGCCATAACGGCTAGGGCGAAATGCGGAGACCCGTCCATCGCCAACAACAGGATCAGCATCCCAGGGAACAGTAGGATGATCTCCCGAGCCGCTTCCAGACCATTCCGAACAGGCACATGGATATCCAGAATGACCAAATTCGGCTCAAGCAGCACGCATTGATCGATACCTGCCCGGCCGTCGGCAGCCTCTCCGCAAACCTGCCAGCCCTTCTCGGCTTCCAGCAAGGCGCGAATCATGCCCCGGATGTGCTCGTGGTCATCGACAATCAGAATGCGAATCATGGGAGGGCCTCAAAAGGGAGACCCTCACTTCTAGGGTAGGACCTTAGTGGAACAGGCTAGTAACGCTACCAGCAATGCATGTTTCTCTGTATCTTCTGCCTGAAAGGCCTTAGGCTTTGGCCGCCTGTGCTTTTGCGGACAGCATTAAGCTAACGCGTATGGATGCGCCCTGTTCACTGGAGCGCACCTCGAAGCACCCGCCCATACCCCGGATCCGTTCTCGCATACCAGCCATGCCGACACCTACCAGGTGTGTACCGGAGAGAAATCCGGTGAGCACCTCGCGAGGGAATCCGTGCCCTTCATCGCGAATTTCCACGTGTACGGCGTGTTCATCGATGCCCATTCGTATGATGGCTACGGGACTCCCGGAATGCCGGTGAATGTTCGCCAGACTCTGCTGCACCACTCGAAACAGTGCGGTTTCGGTCTCGCTTGGCAAGCGCCCAAGATTCTCTGGAATTTGCACCTCAACGCGTATCCCACTGCGCTCCGCAAAACCCTCCACGTACCACGATATTGCGGAACGCAGACCGGTTTCATCCAAGAGCGGCGGGTGCAGCAGATACGAGATCGTTCGAATTTCCGAGGTGCAAAGTTTCGCCATGTCCATCGAATCGGAAACCCGAGCTCGCTCCGTATCTTGAAGACCCGAGTTTGGCCGCAGCAAAGCGCTCAGATTCATCTGAATCCCCGCCAGATATTGCCCGGCGCTATCATGCAACTCGCGCGCCAGTCGTCTGCGTTCCTCGTCCTGCAAATGAATGAGCTTCGCGGAGAGTTGTTCAAGTTGGGCGGCGCGCGCGGCGCTATCGACTTCCATGCTCGCCTGCGTTTCCCGGAGCGCCGTTTCCGTCCGTTTGTGCGCTGCGATCTTCTTGTCGCCTTCCAGGCGAGCCGTTTGCCGCATCTCCGACACCCGCGTCATGCGCAAAGCGCAGCTGGTAAACTCCGCCAGCCCGGACATGATCCGGACATCCTCCGAATCAAATTTCACCTCATCGTCGTGGGACGCCACCCAGATCGTTCCAAGTATTGCGCCGCCCAGATCCACAGGGATCACCAGCGCCTCGACGATCGGGTAATCCAAGCCATTGAAATATTGAAAGCGTCGGCCAGGGTACGCAAATAGCTGCGGCGCATTCCGATCGAGCGTGACCCCGGAAGGACTGAAATTCCGCGGTGTTGTTCCGCCAATATGTTCGCACAGTGCTCCAGCCAGGTTCGTCCATCGAAAGACGGCATCGTCCTGCGCGGGGGTCTCCAAGAGACTCAGGCCTGCGGTACCCGCGCTACACAGCTCCAGCGCGGCGCGAAGCAAGGTGTCGATCAATTCGTTTGGGGCGGTTGCCATCACCCGCGCAAGGCCATGCAGCGCCGCGTTCTCCGCGTAAGCATTGGGCTTTCGCCGCCGCCGCGACTTCAGCTTATCGGTGATTAGAATGTCTTCTAGGCGGGCGGGCTCGCGGGCCGCTGCCGCCATTTGCCGGTCGGACGCGCGAGACATGCGCGCAATTCGGCGTCGAGAGCTTCGGTGGAGGGGTCCAGAGGTGTCCATAGGGGTGTTCCTATTGTGAAGAGCAGTGTCCGCTAAAACGGCCTGCGCCGCGTGCAACGAATACAGCTCTGACTTGCTCAAGGGCCTTATCGGAGGCGGGACACCACATCCACTGTACGCTAACGTACGCCCCAAAGATACGACCAAACTCACCGTCTGTTCGGCGCGAAAATCACCCAATCCACAGGCCGTGGCTCGAGATGCGGGGCCCGCCCTTCGGCCGCCTCGGATGGTAAAGTGGAGGAAGCGCCCGCGAATTCCGCAGCCCGTCGCGCCGTGCGCAGCCCATCTCCCATGACAAAACCCTATCTCGCAGCCGCCATCGAAATCGCCGAGGAAGCCGGGAAGATCCTTCGTGAGGAGTTCGATCGCCCGCCAAACATTGCTTATAAAGGCGAAGCCGACTTGGTCACCCAAGCCGACAAGCGCTCCGAGCGGGCCATCGTCGAGCGGCTAACCAAATATTTCCCCGACCACGCCATCGCCGCCGAAGAAGGCACCGGCCACGAAGGCAACTCCGAATTTCGCTGGCACGTCGATCCGCTCGACGGCACCACCAATTTCGCCCACGGTTATCCTTGCTTCTGCGTTTCGATCGCGCTTGCACACCGCGAAAGCATCCTCGCCGGCGTCGTCTTCAATCCCATCTCCAGCGAGTTGTTCACCGCTTCCCGCGGCGAAGGCGCCATGTTGAACAGCAAGCCCATCCATGTCTCCAAAATCGAGACCCTGGCCGCCAGTCTGCTCTGCACCGGCTTCCCCGCGCACAAGCGCATGGCCAGCCCCAATATTCATTACTATTGGGACTTTACCCTCCGCTCCCACGGAGTCCGCCGCGACGGTTCCGCCGCACTCGATCTCGCCAGCGTCGCCTCGGGCCGCTTCGAGGCTTTCTGGGAATTCGGCCTCAACAGGTGGGACGTCGCCGCCGGCATGCTCCTGGTCGAAGAGGCCGGTGGCAAAGTCACCGACTTCTCCGGCGAGCGCTACCGCCTGGGCGGCCCGATGATTCTCGCCACAAATGGCTTGATCCACGAGGAAACCCGCGCCGTCGCCGAGGAAATTTCACAACGCGATCCCGACGCGCCCCTGCGAAAAGAAAATTGAGCGCACGAGATGCCTAGGTTGGTTTATCCGCCGCCGATGCGACCACCGAGAGGCGCACGCAGGTTCCTTGTAGGGACGCAGCACTGCCGCGCCCAGCTTGGCAACCAAAGGAACCTCAGCACTGACCGTACTACGCGCGCGCCGGACAGCCAGTTGTCGCATAGGTTATCGCAGTACCTTCAGCCTATGGCCGGTACACGATTCGCTCAGTAAGCATAGCAGCGGGGAATATGCATCTCCTGGCGATGTTTAGGTGTCGCCCATTCCCGAAGACGCTACGAGCGCCGTTCTCGGACGGTATTCCCAAAGGATGATGCGGTGGAGGCCGATTTGTCGTCGAAATTGACGTCCCGAAAATTGACATTTGTGTCAACGCTTGGATGGTTCCTGGCCTCATCAGTTCCGGTAAGCGCGCAAGATGCACCGCAGCCGTCTGTCGCCGACGCGGCCCGCGCGGCTCGCAAGGACAAAGATAAATCGAAAGACAAAGACGCGGCGGCACCGAAAACCGTCATCACCGACGAAAATCTTTCTACCGGCGTTGGCACTGCTCCCGCGTCCGCTTCCTCGAAATTGACCGATGCGAATCCCAGCGCAGGCGGTTCCTCCGGCCGGTCGAGTTCCCTCGACCCCGCCTGGGCCCGGCTACAAGCCACCGAAGCCTCCCTGGATCGCCTGGAACCTTTGGGGCCCACGGAACTCTCGCGGACCGTCTTGAACGGAAACACCGCCAGCTTCCCCAACCGCGGCGATTGGGAAGAGAAGCTTTATTCCGCGAAGGGAATCTACGTCCAGCGTTCGCGACAACTGATCGCAGCGATGAAACAAGTTCTCGCCGACATGGAAGCCTTGCAGTCCGGCGGCCAAGGTAAAATTGCGGACAACGATCCACGAGTGCAGACGTTAACGCGCAAGTCGCAGCAAATTATGCAACTTGCAGCGCGCACTGAAACCGCGTTCCAGTCGGTCATCACCGAAGGCCAAAACCTGGCGTTGTCCGCTCCTCGCTAGCAAAGCGATTTCTCGCGCACCGTTTAGTCCGTATGGTGTTGCTCGCCACTGTTTCCCACTCTGAGTGCCTCAACTCGCACCTTCTTGCACCTACTAATACCACCCTTACATCCAACTTATGTTTTCTTTACGCCGCGCTCGCTACGATCAAATCGTGACGAACACTTCTGCTGCGTCTGGGTAGGACGCAGTGCGAGCGTCGACCAGGTGTTGGCGCGGGTGTGCGTTGCTCTAATGGGAGAGAATATATGAGCACGTTCGCATGGAACGTGAGGTGGATGTGTGTGCTTTTGGTGGTCTCGTTTTTTGCAGCCGCTGTTCCCGGCCGCTTGTTCGCGGACGACGATGCCAAGAGTGACCCTGCGGCCAAGCCGGCGGCTGCTGTGAAGACGGATGCCCCTGCTTCGAAAATCTCCCAGACGGCGGGAGTCTCCAAGCCCATCTTGCAGGCCGCACCGGAGGCAGACTCCAATTCATCCGGGGGAGCGAATTCAATCAGTGGCGCTCCTGGATCCATGACAATGAATTCAGACTCTGGATCGACCTTAGTGGACTCTACGAACGGGCCAGCGGCAACGGAAGTGAACGCGGGATCGCCAACGCCTGCTACCGTCGAACCGGGAACTAGCGTAAGAGCGGTCGCGGAGACGGAACAAGCGCCATCCGCGGGCGAAGCTCCCGCTAGCAGTCAGGAACCGCAGCGGCGCGCCCTGCCTGCACCGCTGGATGGGATTTTCCCCGGGTCCGATTACCTGGGCCCCACTCCACTCATCGGAGTTCCAGACACGGACCCTGTTTATCCGTTGACGAAAGCGTTGTGGTCTATCGCACCCGCCCTGAAAGACGCGCGGATCAAGTTGTATGGCTGGGTGAACGGAGGCATTAGTATCAGTACGTCCAACAAATCAAACATTCCGGAGTCTTATGCCATCGTTCCCAATCGGCCCGAACTCGATCAAGCGGTCCTACGCGTTGAGCGGCTTCCGGATACGGTGCAAACCGACCATGTCGATTGGGGTTTTCGTCTCACAACGATTTATGGCATCGACTACCGTTGGACTACCTCGCAAGGGTGGTTCAGCGGCCAGCTTCTGAATCACAATCGGCTGTACGGGTTTGATCCGGTCGAGGCCTACGCGTTGCTATACATCCCTCACGTAGCGAAGGGAATGGTGATCAAGGCCGGACGGTATATTTCACCGCCGGATATCGAGGCTCAGTTGGCGCCCGACAACTACTTGTTCACCCATTCCTTGATGTTTACCGTGGATTGCTACACGCAGACGGGCATTAATGCGGACATAAAACTGAACGATCATTGGTCGGTCATGGCGGGTATTCACGCCGGCGATGACGTTGCTCCGTGGAATGTCGCGGCGCATCCCACGGGGATGTTTATGGTTCGCTGGGTATCGAAGAGCAACAATGACTCGATCTACGGCGGCATCGACTCGGTCAACAACGGGAATTTCAAAGGCGGACACGACAATCTCCAGCAGTCCAACGTCACGTGGACGCACCGGTTCAACGAGGCCGGCACATTGCTTACCTCGACGGAGGCATATTACATCTATCAGTTCCACGCACTAGTGGGTGGAACCGTGAATAATGGGCCGCCGCATGCCTGGTTTGAAGCCGTAGGTCCCGGAGCGCTGATTCCCGGAAACGCATCCGCAATTGGCGTCGTCAATTACACCGAATGGAAATTCTCGAAAAAGGATTTTCTTTCGGTTCGGCCAATCGACTATCTAGTGGACGTAAAAGGCGAGAGGACCGGATTTCCGACCACCTACGCGAGTTGGACCGTGGGAGTCACTCACCGCTTCAACGAGTTGCTCTCCACGCGTCCCGAGGTCCGGTATGAGTACGCTTGGAGCGCGAGGCCATGGGACAACGGCACACGCAGGGGCCAGCTCATGTTTGCCATTGACTTGATCGCGCGCTTCTAACCTAGTTTCGACGACATGGCGTTATCCGCCTGATTGGCTCGATCGCGATGACATCGTTGCGTTAGTAGAGGGAACGCAAGCCTCAAAGAACTTACGCGGCTCGGCTGTCATTTGTACCCGCCGGATGGGATGGCGTGTGCGTGTACCGCAGACGCGCGCGATTACGCTTTCGGCTGACGCGGCAAGCTCGGGGGAATGCCTAAGTAACGCGTGCCCCATGCGCAAAGTGCGCTCATGGGCTCGATGAGTTCTTCGCCCGCTCGAGTCAGGGAATACGTCACTTGCGGCGGCGAAGCCCTCTTCACCTTGCGACGCACGATCCCGTCGGTTTCCAGCTCGCGGAGCTGCGCAGTCAGCACCTTCTCGCTTACGCCCGCCAGCAAATCGCGAAGTTGTGCGAAGCGTTTAGGCCCGAAGCCAAGATGCCAGATGGCCAGCACCTTCCACTTGCCGCTGACGCAATTAATGGTTCCCGATACCGGGCAGCCGTGATGGCTTTTCATCGGACGAACCTCCGAGCCTGAACCAGCTTACAAAATTGTGCGTACTTCCGACGGCCCTCCCATGGTTATACCATCCAGGTGAAGTGAAGAAAATCAGTGCGAACAGAGATTCGCGAACGTATCTGGGCGCTACGTCCAGCCCGTTCCGATCTGCTCTTCGCGGGAGAAAGACAAATGATTTTGATTACAGGGGCAAGTGGAAGCGTCGGGAAAACAGTGCTGGCGGAAGTGGCGCGAAGTGGACAGAAGCACCGCGCGTTGTACCGCTCGAAAGAAGAGGCGACTAGGGCTCCCGCCGGAACGGACACGGTCATCGCGGATTTTGCGGACAAGGCCAGCCTTGCGGCTGCGTTGCGCGGCGTCGAGAGTGTTTATCTGGTGTGCTCGCCGATCCCGGATCTCGTGCACCTCGAGAGCAACGCCATCGAGGCTTGCGAGGCGGCCGGCGTGCACCGAGTCGTACTGAACTCGGCGCTGGGTGCTCAGGATTATCCGAAGTCATTTCCAAGCTGGCATCGAAAAGTGGAAGACAAGCTGAAGGCCACGAAGATGGCCTATTGCATCCTGCGGCCGAACAGCTTCATGCAGAACGTGCTGACGTATTATGCGCCGAGCATCCGCACGCAAGGCGCATTTTACAGCTCGATGGGGAATGCGCGGACCAGCTACCTCGATGTGCGGGACATTGCGGTGGTGGCGGCAAAGGCGCTGCACGGCGGCGAACACGACGGGGAGACCTACGAGCTGAACGGACCCGAAGCGCTGACCTACGCGGAAGTCGCGGAAAAGATCTCGAAGCACGCCAAAATATCAACAAAATATGTGGACATCCCGGTGGAAGCGCAGCGCAAGGCGATGCTGGATCAGGGAATGCCGGAATGGCAGGTTACTGCGCTCCTTGAACTGCAGGAATACTACACAAATGGACAGGGCGGAACTGTAGACGGTTTACTGGAACGCTTGTTGGGGCGGCCACCGGTCCGGATGGATGCCTTCCTGCAAGAGTATGCGGGAGAGTTCCGGGGCCAATCGGCGCGAGCCTGAGGAGGCGAGCCATGGATGCGATCAATCCGAAAACGGGAATGACCCACGCTGAGGTGCGAGAATTCATCCGCAATCACTTCGAGGAGTTCGTCAACAAAAAGAACGTGCAGATCGGGAACGTGAACTTCGCCGCGGACTTTGTGGACCATGGCGCCGATGTGCCGCCGGGAATGCCGCCAGGGCCCGCGGGAGCGATTCAGTACGTCGGCGGTGCGTTGAAACGGTTTCCCGACTTGCATGTACGGATTGAAGACATGATCGCGGAAGACGACAAGGTGGTGGTCCGAAACCACTGGACAGCGACCGATTCGCAGAACGGAAAAAAACTGGAGTTTCGCGGGATTGTGATCTGGCGGATTGCCAACAGGAAGATCGTCGAAAGATGGGCTTACCTCGAAGCGCCCCATCCCGCGTGATCTGCCGCCGCGTTCAGGGTAGAACCCTGACGCAAGCCGGCGGCGCTTTAGTGTTGCTATTCTTTTGCGTCACGCCGGCCGCTCCACGAACTCCGGCTGAAAGCACCCGCGCCTTCGATGAAGTTTTCCCATGTTAGCTGGTTGCCGATCTAAATACCGCATCCAAGCCATTCGAAAAACTTCGCAAATCCTTACGGGCAGTTTCGGAAATCCTTACGAGTTTCTTAGGCGCCAAGCCTTAGCCTTTCCCCACCACGAGGTTCCCCGTCCGAACCAGCGTGCATAACGCGCTCCGTCCTCGACACAGAAGCGCAATCAGCATTGACCGAAGGGGGAAAACTCTACATGTGTATCTCTCGAATGATTTTGGCGTTTGTTTTTGCGTTGGGAATTCCGAGTTGGGCCGCCGCGCAGTCAACGTTTGGCGGAATTGTCGGTACGGTGAAAGACCCCGGCCAGGGCGCGGTAGCCAACGCGCAACTCATGCTCATCAATCTTGACGATCGGACGCAGCGAGACACCACTACCGATGCCAACGGCGCGTTCGAGTTTATTAACCTCAAGCCCGGGCACTACGAACTTGCCATCCACGCCGACGGTTTCGCGGATTACAAGATGACCGCGCTGCAACTGGATGCGCGGCAGACCCTGCGCGCCGACGCGCAACTCAAGCTGGCTTCGTCGTCGCAGACAGTGGAGGTGGCGGGAGATAGCGGCCCGGTCATCAACACCGAAAATGCCACCATCGGCGACAGCAAGGATTTTCAGCAGATTACCAGCCTGCCGGTGAACTACCGCGGAGCCACGACCAGTCCGCTGGCGATGCTTGCCACCGTTCCTGGCGCACAGCAGGACGCGAACGGAAACGTGTCCATTGGGGGCGGACTGCCGTCACAGGTGCAATATTCGGTCGATGGGTCGTCCACGGTGAATATCCGGCAGAACGGCGCGCTCGGGAACATGAACCCTTCGACGGAGTTGATCGGAGAGTTCAAGGTCACGCAATTCAACAACAATGCGGAATTCGCGCAACTCGGCGACGTGACCATCAGCACCAAGAGCGGCACCGAGCATTTTCATGGCAGCGTGTTTGAATATGCCCAGAACGACGCATTCGACGCCGAAGTCTGGAACTCGGGCGATAAGCCGCATAAGGTTTTCAATACGTTTGGGGGCAGTCTTGGCGGGCCGGTGAAAATTCCAAAGTTAATCCATGCGAAATCGCAGACGTTTTTCTTTGCGGATTTTGAAGCCAACCGGCGCCGGTTCTCTACACCGTTGTTTCTGTTTGTGCCGACCACCGCGATGCGCTCGGGAGATTTCTCAGCGCTGTCCACTCCTCTGATGGACCCCTTTACCGGCAAGCCGTATCCGGGAAACAAGATTCCGAGCGGCAGCGCGTGCACCAGCACGGCCGATTGCCTCAATCCGGTGGCGACGAACCTGCTCGACAATTATCTTCCCGCGCCGAATATTCCGAACGCCCAGTTTGGAGTCCAAGCCAATTACTTGCAACAAACTCCGACACCGAGCAACACAAACGGTTTCGATGTCCGCGTCGATCGCACTCTCACGGCAAAGCAATCGCTGTTCGTCCGTTGGAGCTGGAAACACGTTGACTCAACATCTCTGACAGACACGGCGCTGGCAACGCAGAACAGCTTTCTGCCGCCGGACAATGATCTCGAGCACAACAACAACGTCATTGTTTCGCACAACTACGCGATCACGGATCATCTCGTGAATGAGGCCCGGTTTGGCCTTTCGTTCTATCAACTCCAGGTGACGTTTCCGATTCAAGGCGCCACCGCGATCTCGACTTTGGGCTTGCAGGGCTTGGATATCAGCGATCACCCGACCACCGGCGCTTTTCCCATTTTCAATTTCAGCGATGATGTGGGCAACTATTCGCCGATCGGTCGGGACAAAGACGGAACCACAAAATCGCAGACGATACAGTTCACCGACAACCTGACGTGGATCAAGGGCAAACACACCATGAAGGTCGGCGCCGATGTGCGGCGCGTAGCTTACGTCGATCTCGAGAGCTTCGGCGGCGCCGACGATTTCGGCGACTTCACCTTCGACCAGGGCGTTTTCACCGGCAACGCCTTCGCGAATTTGCTGCTGGGCTTGCCGACGAAGACCTACGTAGCGCAGTCCGGCCCCGACGTGCATGCGCATACCATCCAGACCGGCGTGTACGGTCAGGACGAGTGGCGCGTCAGTGACAAGCTCACGCTGACATTCGGGCTGCGCTGGCAGGCGCTGCCTCCATTCGTCAGCGATCAGGGAAATCTTACGGCGTTCGACGTGCGGAACGGCGGGATCATCATTCCGGATGGCAACACGCCCCGAGCCGGCTTCCTGGCATCGGTCAACACGTGCGTGCAGGGAAATGCCACCGCTCCTTGCGGCGGGCCGACCGATCCAGCACTGGGCTGCGCACCTGTGAATCCGGCGCTTCCGTGTGCGCCGGTGGTGACCGCCAGCAGCGCCGGGCTGGGACCCGGACTTCGTGAGTTCTACAAGAAAAATTTCCAACCGCGCGTGGGCTTTGCGCTTCGCCCGTTCGGCAACAACAAGACGGTGGTGCGCGGCGGCCTGGGAATCTTCACCATGACCAATCTCGGGCAGCTTTCCTTCAATACCACAAACATCGATGTCTCGGTTGTGCGTACCACATTTAACGCCGATCCCACGACAGGCCTGCCAACCTACCAATTCCCGAACGTTCGGACTCCTGACGTTCCCATCTCGATCGCGGGGACCGGCGATTTCTATCAAAATACCTTGACGAATTTCCGCGATCCGCAGTCGGCCCAGTGGAATCTGACGGTGGAGCGCGAATTGGTGCGCGATCTCACTTTGCGGGAAAGCTACGTTGGCATGAATTCCTATCGCATGAGCCAGACGGTGGACTTGAATCAAGTCGAGCCCAGCGCGATTTCTCCAAACCCCAATCCCAAGCCGTATCCGAACTGGGGCAGGATTCTTTCCACTACCAATCAAGGCGACGTGAACTACGAAGCCCTGCAGTCGGAGTTGAATCAGCGCTTGCGAGGAGGGCTGACCCTGCAAGCGAGTCACACTTGGGCCAAGAGCCTTGGCAATGTGGGCGGCGACGCACCGACGACGTTCAATCCGGAAGTCATCTATGGGACCCCGGTAGCCAATCGCTTCGATCTGGCGGCAAACCGCGGCAACGTCGCGGACACGCGGCGTAACCGGCTGCTGATTTCCGCGCTCTACGATCTGCCGGTCGGAAGCAACCGCCGATTTTTCGGTCACATGCCGGCCATCCCCGAGGCGGTGCTGGGTGGCTGGTCCATCAGCACCGTGAGCTTGTGGGAGACTGGGCCGTATCTCACGCCCACGACGAGTCCCAGTTACGATCCGGGGAATTTGAACCTTTCCTATCGCGGGTCGTTCCAGCGGCCGGATTGCATCGGGAACGGAAATGTCGCCAATCCTGGTACCGGCAGCATGTTCAACATTGGAGCGTTCAATGCGATTCCGTCGGGGCCCGTGGGTAATTGCGCCGTGGGAAGCTTGGAGGGGCCTGGGACGACGACCATCGCGGCGGGGTTGTCGAAGACGTTCCGTTTCAAGGAGCGGCTGCGGTTGCGGTTTGAGGGTACTTTCACCAACCTGCTGAATCACCCCAACTTTGCCCCACCTCCCACGAACGTGACGTCGTCGTCATTTGGCATCGTGCAGAGCGTGCAAACGGCGGAGAATAGCGGGAATCGGACTGGGCAGCTGTCGCTGCGGTTGGACTTCTAGCTTAATTTTTAGCGCTTAGTGAAAGGGGCACAGACACTTCTGTGCCTGTGCTACTTTTAGGATTTACCAGCCAACGATGGGGTTTCGTTGGCAATAGGCGCGGATTCGTGTAGGCGGAATTCGTTGTGCAGGGCGACTAGCGCGCGCTGCATGGAGTCCTTTTGTACAACCAGCGAGATGTTGTATTCGGAGGAGCCTTGGGCGATGGCCATGATGTTCACGTTTTCGCGGCCGAGGGCGGTGAAGGTGCGGCCGGCTACGCCGGGGATTCCGCGCATGTTTTCGCCGACCACCGCGACGATGGCGATGTCGGGGTTGCAGGTGACGTGCTCGACGGTTTGTTCGGCGATTTCTGGGGCGAAGGCGTCGCGTAGGACTTTGAGCGCGCGCTTTTCGTCGGCGGTAGCGATCACGAAGCAGATGTCGTTCTGCGAAGAGGATTGCGAGACGAGGAACACGTTGGTGCGCGTTTCGGCGGTGGCGGCGAAGGAACGGGCGAGAACGTCGGGGAGGCCGACGATGCCGGGCCCGCCAACGGTCACCAGCGTTACGTCGCGGATGGCGGTGAGGGCTTTGACGCCTCCGCCGGTGGGCATACCCTCGGCGGTGATCCTGGTGCCGGGCTTTTCGGGTGCGAAGGTGTTGCGGATCCAGACCGGGACGCCTGCGGCGGTGACCGGACGCAGCGTGTTGGGATGCAGGACTTTGGCGCCGAAGTAGGCGAGCTCGGCAGCCTCGTTGTAGGAGATTTCCGGGATGGTGCGCGCTTCCGGCACAAGCCGCGGGTCCACCGTTTTCACGCCGTCAACGTCGGTCCAGATTACCGTCTCTTGCGCGCCCAGCGCGGCGCCCAGAATCGTAGCGGAGTAGTCGGACCCTCCCCGGCCTAGCGTGGTCTGCACGCCTTCCGGTGTGGCGGCAATGAAGCCGGTGACAACCGGCACGATGCCTTGATCGAGCAGCGGGCGCAGGCGGGCTTCGGCGCGATTCCTGGTGGGAGCCATCAGCGGTTCGGCGCGACCATGGTGCGAGTCGGTAACGATGACTTCGGTGGCGGAAATCGATACGGCGCGCAGGCCTAGTTCGCAAATTGCTGCGGCGACCAGAGGCGCGGAGAGACGTTCGCCGATTCCGGAAATCACGTCGAGAGCGCGCGGGGTTAGTTCGCGAAGCAAAGTGGTGCCCCGGAGCAGGCGTTCGAGTTCGTCGAGAACCTGCTGGCAGGCGGCTGCTACTTTGGCGCGGGCTTGTGTATCGCTTACGAGGGCTTCCAGCGCGGCGATGTGCTGGGTGCGGAGTTCATTGGCCAACGGCGCGATGGCGTCCTGCTCACCGTGTTCGGCGCGGTGGGCAGCCTGGACCAGACGATTGGTGACGCCGCTCATGGCGGAGACCACAACCACGACGGGGTGCTCGGTGGCCGCGGAATGAACGATGCTCGCGACGCGGCGGATGCAGTCGGCGTCGCCGACGGAGGTGCCGCCGAATTTCATGACCTGGAGAGCGGGTTTCATTGGGCATTCAACGAAGCATTTAATTTTCGCACATCATGCGCGGTTCGGCACGACCGAGGAAGGTTGCGTGACGTGATGCTAAAGCAGGCGGTGCAATGGCCGCGCCGTTCTTTGGCGCTCGCGGTGGATTTGGATTGGGTTGACTCTAAACACCGCGGTCTCGGAGACCGCGGCTACAGGTGCTGGCTCCGCGCTTACGGCTGGGACTTAGATTTGCTGGAGTTTCCAGCGGCCGCGGCGGAACAGGATTATGCCGGCTGCGGCGATGGCTCCTTCGGCGACTACGATGGAGATGAAAACGCCGTTGGAGTGCAAGTGCGCTGGGATGGCCAGGACGTAGGCCAGCGGAATCTCGATGAACCAGAAACCGAAGAGATTCACGATGGTTGGAGTGATGGTGTCACCCGCGCCGTTGAAGGCTTGCAGCATGACCATGCCGTAGGCGTAGCCGATGTTGCCGTAGCTGATGATGCGTAAGCAAGACGCCGCCAGCGGGATGACTTGCGGATCGCTGGTGAACAGACGCACGACCGGCACTGCAAAGATAGCGAAGAACACACCGATGCCACCCAGGAAGAGCATGTTGTAGAAGCCGGTGCGCCAGACGGATTTCGCGGCACGCTCGGGTTGCTTGGCGCCGAGGTTTTGGCCGACGAGCGTGGCTGCGGCGTTGCTGAGTCCCCAGGACGGCAGCAGGATGAAGATCACGATGCGGATGGCGATGGTGTAGCCAGCGAGCGCGGCCGAACCGAAGATGCTGACGATACGGACGAGGCCGATCCAGCTGGTGTGGGCAATGGCGAACTGTAGGATGCCGGTCAGCGAAACGCGCAGCAAGCGCAGCAAGACGCTGAGATTCAGACGAATCTGGCTGCGCAAGATGCGGATACGCTCGCTGCCGCGGAGGAGGCGGTAAAACTGGTACAGGACGCCGATGCTGCGGCCGGTGAAGGTAGCGAGCGCCGCGCCGGTGACCCCGAGCTTAGGGAATGGACCCCAGCCGAAGATCAGGCAGGGGTCGAGGATGAGATTGATGATGTTGGAGACCCAGAGCAGGCGCATGGCGATGGCGGCGTCGCCTGCCCCGCGGAAGATGGCGTTGTTGAGAAAAAGCAGCATGATCGCGCCGCTGCCGCCTAAGGCAATGCGCGTGTAGCCGCTGCCGGTGGCGATGATTTGCGGCGATGCACCCATCAACCGGAGCAACTCCGGCGCGAGGAAAAAGCACGGCACGCCAACGAGGAAGGAAACCGCCAGACCTATGGCGATGGCCTGCACTCCCGCGACGGCTGCGCCCTCGGGATCTTTTTCGCCGATGCGGCGGGCGACCATCGCGGTGGTCGATAGGCTGAGGCCTAGACCCACGGCGAAGACCAGGCTGAGCAGAGATTCGGTGAGGCCGACGGTGGCGACTGCGTCAGCACCCAGGCGGCCGACCCAGAAAACGTCGACCACCGCGAAAAGAGACTCCAGCACCATTTCGAGGACCATGGGGATGGCCAAGAGCAAAATGGCGCGATTCAGGCTACCCGTCGTGAAGTCCTGGTGCGATCCGCGGATGGCTTCGCGGATCGATTGCCAGATAGGGATGGGCCTTGGTTCAAGAGTAAGCTGCTGCGTTTCCATGAAAACCTTTGTATTTCTGCACGAAGGCGCCTCAAAAATCGGGCGCGATGGCGCGGCTATAGAAATTGAGAGTTACGACTTAGAGAGACGCAGGTCCGCGAGACTCGCGGATTAGAGGACTGCCGGGATTTGTACGATGACGATCTTCATCTGATTTCACCAGTCATCGTTGGGCCGGCGAAAGGCTTGAGCCGCAACGGAAGAATTTCCGAGGTCATTGTAGCGAGGAACTTGCATTCGCGCTAGCAGAATTTATCGCGGAGAATGAAGCGCCCGCTTGGGAAAGCGGCGGCTACAACTGCGGCAGTTACAACTGCGGATTGAGGAGGCGGTCGGCGACGCTTGCGACTTGCGCCATTTCGGCGACGTCGTGGACGCGGACGATGTGGGCGCCGCCGAGAATGCTGGCGGTGACTGTGGCGGCGGTGGCCCAGATGCGCTCTTCGGCGGGAACGGGCTTCGTTCTCACGGCGGTGCTTTTCTTTGTCAGGGCCAGGGTCCGGCCGAGAAAGCCTTTGCGCGACGTGCCGACCAGAAGCGGATAGCCGAGCTTTGCCAATTCCGGGAGGCGCCGAAGGATTTCGTAATTTTGGTCGAAGCTCTTGCCGAAGCCGATGCCGGGGTCGATGATGATTTGCGAGTTGGCTACGCCTGCTTTCCTGGCTTTCTGGATGGATGCGCGGAGGCCTTGAGTGATGTCCTTCATCACGTTACGGGCGAACGGGGCTTTTTGCATGGTGCGGGGCTCGCCGCGCATGTGCATCAGGATCAGTGGGACGCGGCGGCGCGCGGCGACTTCGGCGATGCGCGGGTCGTGGTTGAGGCCCGAGACGTCGTTGATGATTTCGGCGCCAGCGCCGATGGCGATTTCCGCGACGGTGGCTTTGCGTGTGTCGATCGAGATCGGAATTTTCAGTTTGCCGCGGAGCGCTTGAAGGACTGGGAGAAGACGGCGGAGTTCTTCAACGGCACTGATACCTGCCGAGCCAGGGCGTGTCGATTCTGCGCCAATGTCGAGGAGATCGGCGCCGGCCTTCTGCAACGAGAGAGCGTGGGCAATGGCACGGTCTGCGGTCAGGAATTTGCCGCCGTCGGAAAAACTGTCTGGAGTGATGTTGAGGACGCCCATTAGCAGCGTGCGTTTGCCCAGGACAAGCGTATGGGTTGGGAGGTGGAGGCGAAAGATTTTTCGGTGGGGCATTGACGTTGGAACAGTTTAGCGTAGGAGGCGCGCGTTGCGTCGGATCTGAGGGATCGGAGAATACGAAACGGTGAAAGGATAACGCAGAAGCGCGGAGATGCCTGAGGATCGCGGAGAGAGATTCGTGGGGAGGGCGGAATGAATGGGAATACCCCCGCGGAGGACCGATCTGAAGATCGGCCACCACAAGACGGCGGTTACTAATCGAGGTCGAAGTCGCGGATGGGTTTGCCGGCCGGTGCGTCTTTGGCTTTCTTCATGGCTTCTTCGAATTTCTTGGCGAGGATGTCTTCCTTGTTGGATTCCTGGAACCAGGAGTCCCGGAATTTGTCTTCGCGCTGGCGATTTTGTTTGGCGAGAATGCCGGCTGCGTCGGTCAGATCGACGCCGGGCCCTGCCTTGGCGGGAGCTTCGTGCGACAGGACCACACCCAGGCCAACATCGATTCTGAGCTTTGCGTGGCAGCAGGGGCAGGCTACTTCAAGAGCGCCATCTGGTTTCTTCGCCATGAGCGTATTCTACCTCTTTTTTTCGGGGAAGAGAGAGGTGGGGTGTTGCGGGTCGTGGCTGTTGGCTGGGCTAGGTAAGGACTGGGGGACAATTTGTGCGACGTGGATGATACATAGTGAGGTTGACATCGCACAGGCAGGAGTGCCTGTGCTACTTTGGACCCGCCTTGAGGGCTGATGTTGGCTCCTGCCCTCCGGATTCCAAGTTGACAGCTACCTGAGCCAGCCTTTCCAGCTCTGCCCTCAGATTGAGCCAATATTCCGATCCCATCGCCTGCACGAAGCGCTCCTGAGCCGCTCGCCACGCGGGCAGAGAGTTTGCCAGCAGATTCACTCCCTTCGGCGTCAGGCTTACGAAGCGCTGCCTCATTACGCCCCTTGGGGAGACCGTGAGCACGCCTTCGTTCTGCAGTCGTTTCAGACTTCGCGTAAGTGTCGTTGAATCAATAACTAAGACGGACGACAACGCTCCTATGGAGGTTGGCTGTGCTTTCGCGACCGCTACCAGGATCGAGAATTGAGTCGAGCGGATACCCGCGCCTTGGAATGCCTGGTCATAAAGGCGAGTTACGGCGCGGGCGGTGCGGCGAAAGTTTAATGAACCGCAATAGCCAGTGCCATAGAGATCGAGTTCGAGTCGGTCGGGCTGCAAAAGTAAACCTCACAACTTGACATGTATATACATCTCAAGGTATGCTTACCCTCCATCGGTTGTCAAGTGGTGGAGAGTTACTCGATCGGGTAGAGGCTTGCGAGCGAGTGGATAGCGGCCTTGACCCAATTCGGTGACGCTATTTCTCTATCCGCTCAAGGGTCTGTTATGAAGACTGAACCTCTTAGCCAGGTTACTCAAGAAGACGCCCGCCGAAACCCAGGGCACGAGGCATGTCAAGACGGTTCGACTTCGCCGACTCAACGCTTGCGTTTGGGCGAGTACGACCTGGACTTGCACCAGCGGCAGTTGTTCAAAGACGGATTGCCGGTGAAAGTGCCGGGCAAGGTGTACCAGGCACTGATTGCGTTGGTTGAAAATCCCGGCGAGCTGGTGACGCGGGAGGCGCTGCGGGTGCGTTTGTGGCCGCGAGATACGCAACTCAACTACGATGCGAACGTAAACACTACCGTCAACAAGCTGCGACAGATTCTTGGGGACACCAACGAGGAGTCGAAGTTTATCGAGACGATTCCACGGAAAGGCTATCGCTTCATTGCGAACGTGGAATGCATCAACCTACCGGACGCGGAGGTCGCCGAGGCAGTGCAACCGAAGGAATCCGCTTTGAACTTTGTGGGAACGCCGGAATTTTTACGGTCCGGCCCCGCCAGAATATGGTTTACCGCGAGCGTGATCGCCCTAGTGATGGCGGCTATCTTGTTTGGCGCGGCGATTACATTGTTCTCCCACCGATCCGTTCGACCTGAAATGGCTTCGCATCCCGCCGGGCAGGCAACGGACACCACTAGCAAGCCTTGATTTCGTCATCACTAGAGCAGGCTTGCTGAACTGTCTTTGTGCGTTTTGTACGCATCGATTTGCAGCAGCGTTGTGCTAAACACCTTGCTAAATTGGGACACAGCAATGCTGCGCCCCACACGATTTCGATCTAGATTTGTTCTATCAGGAAGATGCGGATTGCGTGCCCAGATTGCCGCGGAGGCCTAGCGCGTCGGCATTTTCGCGCATGGCGGCGATGCAGAAGGCTATGTGCTCTTCGAGGGGGATGCCGAGTTCTTCGGCGCCTTTCTGGACATCGTCGCGAGAGACTCCGCGGGCGAAGGCTTTGTCTTTCATGCGTTTCTTTACTGAGTCAACCTCCAGATCCAAGATGCTTTTCGACGGGCGGACGTAGGTGCACGCGGTTAGGAAACCGGCTAGTTCGTCGCAGGCGAAGAGTGTGTGTTCGAGCGGCGATTGGCGGACTACGCCGGAATAGTCCGCGTGCGAGAGGATGGCGCGGACGGATTCCTCCGGGTAGCCGAGTTCGCGGAGAATTCTTGCGCCCTCGGCGGGATGCTCTTTGTCGGCGGCATGCTCGGCGTTCGGAAAGCGTTCGTAGTCGAAATCGTGGAGGAGTGCGGTGATGCCCCACAGTTCTTCCTCGGCACCGTTTTTGCGGGCGTAGGCGCGGACGCAGGTTTCCACGGCAAGCATGTGTTTGCGCAGGCTTTCGGATTGCGTGTATTCGCAGAGAAGTTTCCAGGCATCTTCGCGCGTGAGCATAATTCTCCTCAAAAAAAAGAATGTGTAGTGTACCGCAGGAAAGGCGTGGAGGTCGGATTACAGAACGTGCTGGTAATTGCGCCGGGCGGGGCAAGCCCCCGCCCCTACAAAGAGTGTGACGTGTTTTGCGTTGGGGGCGCGGACTTTCGCTTGTTTCGCCCTGTCCGGGAGAACAGGCGAAACTGGGGCGTAAACGGGGTGAAACAGGGACGCGCGCCTAAAAAATTCTAAAAATACTCTTGACAGAGAATGCCCGGTGCACGATACTCCCCCTCGCGCCAGTTACTGCCTTCCCCGCGAAGTACGTTCCGACGTTCCTCTCCTATCCGCACGCCGGACAAAGTCAGCGAAGGAGTACCGGTGTCCTTACAATTAGAAAAAGAGTCGTTGAATTCATTGGAAATGGATAGGGAAGTCATTCGCTGCAAGACTTGCGGCCTCGTACAATACCGGACGCGCACAGGAAACTGCCGTCGATGTGTGCGCGCATTGCCCCAGCGTTTGGAGTTCCTGATTCCTCCACCGGCACCTGCGGAGGAGACCAACGCTGAAGCCACGCCCGAAAAATTCGCCAACCGCGAGACGGTCGAGAATATCGGCCAGCGCATCCGTCAGTTGCGCGAATCGCGCGCGATGACGCAGAGCCAGTTGCAGTCGCGCTCGAAGGTGTCGCGCTCGTATCTGTCGCGCATTGAAAGCGGACAGATGACGCCCAGCCTTGGAACCTTGGAGAAAATCTCGGAAGCGTTGAACGTGGGCTTGAATCGTTTCTTCATTCCGGAATCGGATGGCGAGGCGCTGCTCGAAGACCCTTTCATTCAGGGGTTGCGGCCCTTCCTACGGCAGTTGGATTGGGAACAGTGGCAATCCATTCTGAAGCGGCTCCAGGCGATCAGTGATCACGTTACCGCGGTCCCGGCGACTAATCTCCGCCCTATCGGTAATCCCGCGCGACTGCCGCAGCTCGCGTCGGGAAACGGGAATGGCAACGGTCATATCACGCAGCCGGGCCATTCGAATGGGCATGCGTTGACGCATGCTCATGGTCATCCGCAGGGCTATCCGCTGCGGCGTCCCGGGGCGCCATTGTTTCAACGGCCTTTGGCGCGATAACAGTTTTCTTGCAGAGCACACTGGTGCGGCGTGATCCTCGGATCGCGCCGCACTTTTTTTGTTCGCGTATACAAGAATAAGAATGCTTTTGAAGGCTGGTGTTTGGGCCGGGGCACTGCTGCGCCCCAACAAGATCACGGATATGGTTCTGGGTGTGCGGTTCGTTACTTTTTTTTGGAGTGTTAGTCGCGGACTACGGCGACTTTTGCGGACGGCACTTCCAAACGCATCAGTCGGTGGTTTGAATCGAGGTACAAAAGTACTTCGAGATCGGACGTCGCCACACGTAAACCGTCATAAGACTTGCCGCCCGCGCTGAGCGAGCCTGCCGATTCCACCGAAATCGATCCAGGCGTCAGTTCCTGTGGGATTAGCACCGGTAGACTCTGCGCGCCGCGCTTGGACCAGTCGTAGACGCGCGCGAGTACAGCATATTGGTAATACAAATTGTTATCGAGAACGGCGATGAGCGGAGAGCCGAAGCTCATATCCTGCTCGAAGGGGCGCGCGTCCTGCATTTGCAACGTGATTTTCGCTACGCCGTTCGCGAACAGAATGTGCGCGCCATTTGTTTTTTCGGCTTGCGCGGTCCACTCGTAGCTGATGGGGGCGCCGTCGGGCTGAAGCGTTAGCGCGCCGGTGATGCGCTCCGCAGGGGAGTCCGGCGCGGTAATGTCGGTGGTGCTGCGAGCTAGCCAACCGCCGCCGGCTGGCGCGAGATCGAATTCTTCGTGTCCAACCGACTTGCCATTCAGCTGAATTGTGAATTTTCCCTTGTCCTGCGCAAAGACGGAGGGGCTGGCGGGGACCGCGTTCTTTTTTTGAGCCGCGATCGTCAACGTCGTGCACACGAAGAGGATCGCCATGACGTAAGTGAAAATCTTGGGCTTCAAATCGGTGATGCTGTTTCGCATGGTTCCCTCCCCTCGATGAAGCGAGTGTGCCACACGCTGCGACAGGAACTGGGAGACATCCTTGCGGAATGCGCCCAGAAAGACACTGGTCTGTGTTTGCGGCGTAGGGCACGATCGCGGCCGATTCGGGAGTCGCTGGGCGGGCTTGCTCCGTCCGCTCGACCGGTGACGCCGACCATCGCCGGGCGGGGCAAGCCCGGGCAAGCCCCGCCCCTACGGAGCCTCATAGAATCCGAATAGAGTGGAAGAGGCGAACCGTTTCAGAGCTGCGGTTTTTCAACAATCAGGTGAGCTTCATTTCCGCCGGCGGCAACGATTCCGCGGCTCAATATTTCCGCGACTACGCGAGCTGGATCGCCGGAACTGTCCACGCGGTGCTCGGCCTGCTGGTAGGAGGGCAGGCGCTGCGCATGAAGAACGCGAAAGCTGCTCTCGTCGCGGAAAAGAGGACGGCCGGTCATGGTCATGCAGCGTGCGAGCAAGACTTCGACCGGCGAATCCAGCCAGATCACCGGCACGCCTGCTGCGCGCAGAAATTCCGGAGCGCCGATCTGCGCATAGGTGCCGCCGCCGAGAGCGAGAACGATAGATTCATTAAATTCGAAAACGCGTCCGAGAGTTGCGCGCAACTGGTCGGCCTCGATCTGGCGAAAAGCAGGCTCGCCAAGGCGCTCGAAAATTTCCGGGATGCGCAGCCCGGCAGCTTCTTCAATGCGATCGTCCAGGTCGACGAAGCGCCAGGCCAGCTGACGGGCGAGCAGCGTGCCGATGGTGGTTTTGCCGGACCCCATGAAGCCGGCGAGGCAGAGCATTTGTACGCGCGGCTGAGACGGACGTGAAATTGGTGGTTGGGTCATCAACAGTTGACTGCGCCGCGTGAATGAGTCTGGCTTGACTGCGTCCTGAGCCACCAAAAGCCAAGTGGCTTCAGGCCGGGCCAGCCGGGGCACAGAAATGCTGCGCCCCTACAATGGGACGGCGAACAGTCTTGCAGCGCGAAAAATAATTCCGGTTAGTCGCGCTTCAATATGCGGATTGTACCACTGTAGGAAGAGAGTTCGACTTTGGCCAGGCCGCTGCCCACGGTGCCGAAGAGGCCCTTGGTGAACCTTGAGGCCATGTGCTTCATGCCATGCGAATCGGGCTTGAGGTAGGCTTCCGCCTGGTTGTCCACGGTGCCGGTGGCGGTTTGCGCGTTTAAATCGAACGAATCGTTTCCGGAGAAATGCACTTCGACGGTGCCCTTGCCGCTGCGCATGGTGTAAATGCCGGTGCGAATGAAATCGCCGTCGAAGAGAATGTTACCCGAGGTGGTAAACAAATTCACGTTGGTGAGGGCGGGCTGCAAGAGCTGGGCGTTGCCGCTCACGGAATTAAAATCCAGTTTGCCGGCACACTGGGCGCAAACCAACGAACCATGGGTTGTGCGGACCACGATGTAGCCGGAAACTTCCTTGAGGTGAACGTCACCGGCGACGCTTTGCAGGGTCATATCGCCCATCACCTGCTCGACGTAAATCAATCCGGTTTGTGTTTTCAGTTCGAGTTCGGTTTCTTCCGGCACGGTGAGCTGAAAATTGACCTCGGTTTCATTGGGCTGCGCGGTGACGTCAACAATGTTTGCCGAGACATCGATGCGATCACCAGCGTTCTCGGTCTCCAGGGTGACTTTGGACGAAGCCTGCGTGCCGGCGACGATCACTTCGGAAATTTTAGAGGATTTCACTTCGATGCGGCCGTTCCCAATGTTATGGATGCAGACCACCGGATGGCCCTTCACGGGAAAATGTTTCTCGAAGTGTTGCGTCGCTCCCGTCGCTGGGGTCGCGGTCAAAAAAAACAGTCCGGCGCCGAGCAGCGGCAGAATGCTCCGACCCATCGTTTGCGCGTTCATTTCAGTTTACGCTCCCCCCGCGTTCCATCATCGCGGACAGCAATTCCGCTTTCTGCTGGTAGGCCCCGGTGAGATACTCACGCGCCAAATCATCGCGCGGCTCTTCCTTGATGCGTTGTTCGCAGTCGGCAATAAACTTGTCAACGATGTCGAGATTTTGGCGGAGAGAGACGTCCACTACCGAGCCGCCGAGTTGCATCTGCGACAGGTTCGCCTCATCGGCGTTCAGAACCGTGGCAGCGTCGTCGTAAACGTTGCGTGCTTCGGTGGCGGGAACTGGACGCTGTATCTGCAGCGCGACCGCGGCAATCACCAGCAGACCCACGGCAGCGGTGGCCAGCACGCGGCCGCGGAACAGATCCGAGAAGCCCTGCAGCCACGAACCACGCTCGGCGGCCGCCGGCTTGATGATTCCCTCTTCTTCCAGTTGGGCGCGTAATGAAGTCCAAACATGAGCTGGGGGTTCGACTTCGGCGGGGAACAGGTGAGCCGTAGCGACAATGGAGGTCAGGTCTTCCACCAGGTTCTGACAAGCTGCGCACCCGGCAACGTGCACGCGCGCGGCTTCTGGCAAAGGTGTCCAACCCTCGTGTTCAAGGACGACTTCCACTTCTTTACACTGCATGGCCGTTCACTCCGCTAGACGAGACGACAGGTGGCTTGCCCGCTCAATTTTCGAGGAATCGCGCGGCCCGTCTTCGTCTGAGACAACACCCCGAAACTCTTCGTATTGTAGCTCAACCGCCATGTCCGGTCTGCGTCTTTGCCGCATGACGCACCTGCCGCGCTTGTTCCCGGACTTCTTCCTGCAGCAGATCCCGCAACTTGGTGCGCGCCTTGTGCAACTGGGACTTCGAATTCCCTACCGAGCAACCCATAATCCCGGCAATCTCGTTGTGTTCGTAACCCTGGACATCGTGCAAAACGAACACGGTTCGATAGCCGGGCGGCAACTTAT
>Ga0073928_10000588_pt1 | contig 82734 bp, 72 predicted proteins | sample PaiPotPPA55metaG_FD_76969 | JGI IMG/M metagenome (GOLD analysis project Ga0073928, IMG submission 76969) | Iron sulfur acid spring bacterial and archeal communities from Banff, Canada, to study Microbial Dark Matter (Phase II) - Paint Pots PPA... ...
CCAGAGACCATGCCAGCAGTTTAGAAATACTCAGGCTCGGACTGAGCCTGCAACCGTTAACGGCGGTGCAGTAATGCTGCCGTGGGCTGAGAAGCCGACGCCTTTAGGCGGCGGAGAAGTCACTTCCACATCATCAAAGGTGAAGGATTTCACCGCAAACCGTCCGCGTCTTTGCACGCGTCGAATCAGGGCTACAGCGGACGCACAATTCACATTCACGTTATGATTCGAACGCTCTCTTCCTCCGGCTCGGTGCTCACCGAATTTACCACGCAACTTTTTTTCGATCAGACGCTCATCAATAGCTGGAATCGATGCTGTCCTCCGCGTTGCTGGTGTCCGGGAGGCCGCCCGAGCAGTACAGCGAAACCGAAGTCGACGCAGTTGACGCTTACAACCCCACCACTGGTGGCGGTTCTGCTGCGTCCATAACTCTCGGAGTACAAACAGCTTAGCCGTGCTTCCCGCTCCCGCTCGTGCATTTGAAATGTAAATACGATGTGCTGGTTTTTTTAATTCCCGGTGCTATACTCCGGCCACCAGCCGTACTTACCCGTTGGCGGGGACCTTGGGCCAGTCAAGACCTGCCATCGCGGTTTGGTTCGCACGGGGAGGTCACCATGGACACGCTCACGGGGCCCATCTTCTACCTGCTCGTGGCTTGGGGTTTCGTTACCGCCATATTCCTCGTATTGCTGATTTGGCGGAGCCTGCTCGAAAGTCACGAGGACGATCAGATTTTTATCGAGGCGTCCGGAGATCGTATGGCCAAGGAACAGCGCGATCTGGTGCAGAAAATCAACACTCTATCGCGTCCGATTATGGCCAGCGGCGTTGCTGCCGGCGGCTTGCTGCTTTTCATCGCCGGGTTCTGGCTGTATCAGGGACTAAAAAACTTCTAGGCCGCTGCGCTTCTAGTTGGCTGGTTTTGTCGGTGCAGGCGCGCCACCAGGCACAGTGTTGCTTGGTGCTTGCGCCGGGGCGGTTTGTACAATCGAAGTGTGATCGTGTGCAATCAACCAGTGGTTATCTTTCTTGATAAAAACGTAGGTAGTTTGCCCGCGCGCCGCTGTCGGGTTGCCCTCAATCACCGCCGCGAACTCCCACTGGTAACACGCCCACGCTGTATTTCCGTTCACCTTAATATAGGTGTTGCTGCGATCCATGCGGACCTGCTGCATCTTCGATCGTTGTAGTTTGTAAAGAGCTTCGTAATTCGCCCAACCCATAATGGGCGGCGCCCAGCCGCCATTGACCACCGCAACGTCATCAGAATAATTCGTGTGCATGCGCGTGGAGTCGCCAATCTGCCAAGCCCCCAGCACTTCTGAAATCATGTAGTCAATCTGCTGTTCGTCCGTCAGCGGAACCACTGGATTCGCGCTGTTGTTGTCCACCACCGATGGAGCGTCCTTTTTCTTCTTCTTGTCTTTCTGCTGCGCATTGGACGAACTGGCGCAAAGCACCAGCGTGGCAGCAATCCACGACAAAGCACAGATCCGCAACAGGTTGCGGCGGGCATGGACGCAATTCATGAAACGCACCTCAAATGGAATCATTCTGCGAAGACGCTATGTACTCCGCCCAAGAATCGTACTTCTATTCCGCATCATTGCGGACGCGAAGCGCTGAGCAGGTTCACAAAGAGCCGATAGGCGCCCGGCACGCCTTCCGGCAACTGGCGGAAGAACGCCAGCCCGGTGTAGACATACGTGCCTTTGCCATACTTGGTGTAAACCAGTCCGCCGTTCAAATCTTTTTCACCCGGATCATGCATGGATAGCAGCGCGGTGTATTTCGGATCGAATTCTGTCCAATAGTAAAGTCCGCGCTCCTGCACCCAGCCGTCAAAATCTTTCGTGGTGATTTTGTTGGGCTTGTTGAGCAGCGGATCATCGGGCTTCAGGAATGTGACAGCGGCTGTTTCGTCGGTGATGCGTGGCAGCGGTTCGCCCGGCTTGCTGGCAATTTGTGCGGAGTACGGCGCGTAATTTTTTCCGGCCCAGGCAAAGTCGCGCTCATACTGCACCAGCATCGTTCCACCGTTTGAAACGTAATCGAATAATCGTTGGTTGGCGCCGGGCAGATCGCTGCGCAATTCGTACGCGCGAACGCCGACGGCGATCGCGTCGAATTTGGACAAATCACCGAACGCCAGCGTCGCTGGATCCAGCATGTCCACTTGAATCCCCAACATTTTCAACGCGTCCGGCACTGGTTCGCTTTCCGCCGTAATGTAACCGATGCGCAAATCTTTTGGTACGTTGATCTCGAATGCGTGCACCACGCACTGCGCAGGTTCCTCCCACAAAAGAGTGGGCATGGACGGCAGCGGCTCAATCGAAGTCGTGAACTTTTCCTCACCGCGCTTGGCGTAGGCGTTGATGGTCAAATTTCCCTCCGGTAATTGCGCTGGCGGGCTGACATGCACTTTCGCATAACGGTCAGCAATGCCATCGAATTTCACTTCCGCCGCATCGCTGACTTTCCATCCGCCCGGCGCGTTCAAACCCACGGTCACTGTTGCCGGTTTGCTCGAATAGGAATGCACTCGTAGCAGCACATCAAAATCGTGCTGCCGCCTGGGTAAAATTTCGATCGACTGTTTCGGCTCGACCGCCAGCGCGTACGAAGGCACAATCTGTAACGGCACCAGGTCCGCGTGAGTCGAATTAGCATCAAAGAACTTCACTGGCTCGCGGTGCAGATACTCGTGCCCCGCGAGCCGGAATCGGATCCACACCTCTGCAAGAGGACCCGGCGCCGCAGCATTCTGGTATTGGGAATCCGGCGACGAAAGGCTTCCGATCAGACCGCCCGGCGACTGGGCATCGCTCTGCACCTGAATCGTAAATGTTTGCCCCTTGTCCACATCGCCTTCTCTTTTGCTCTGATTCAACGCGGACACGGATACGAATTTTGATTCGCCGATTTTGCAGGCAGCCTCCGCGCGGCATCGCGCACGTGCCAAAACGTGGAATTCTTCGCCAGCCGTCACGTTATTGCGGTCCGCAAGTACGCTGACGTCCAGTGCTGCGACCAGTGTTGCAGCTTTGTCGATTCGCGAACCCGCCGCGGTGCGATCGAGTAACTGTTCCCAGGCCTCTTCCTTTTGCGAAAACGGTGTCGGTCCGCATTTCTTTGGAGCGTCATTCAACAAAGCTGCCGCATGGCTGATTTTTTCCCCCGCACGCTTCCAGTCAACTTGCAAAACAGCGCCACGCGAGCTCTCGAGATCCCGATCCGCGAGTTCAATCGGCGTGCAGCCCTTAAATCGCTCCGCGATAGTCACAGACAGTGACTTCGGGTCGAAGGGCTTTCCGTCTTCCCTGTGCAGCGCTATGGGCCGCTGCAGAAAGGTCGAACCTAGAAATAAAGTGATCCCCTGTGTGCGATGATTTGCAAACGCATCGATTCCAAGCTGCCGCCACGTGCGCCCGTATGTGGAAGAAATTTCGTCAAGAGGAAGGATGTAGCCTTGCGGTTGTTCGTTGCCGCGTTCCAGGTCCAGCACTTGCGACGTCGTCCACGGCCCGCAATCTTCACAACTCGTTTTTGTTTTGTACGATTCATCCGCGGCAAGTTGTACTGCTTTGGGTGTCAGGATTCCCGCTGCTTGATGGTGTCCGTGACCGCTGTGCACGCCCCCCCAGTTATTGATGATAATGTTTGGCCGGAAATCACGGATCAGATACACCATGTCGTCCAGCACCTGATCGCCCCAAACTTTTTCCGTTTCTTCCGGGGTCTTCGAATATCCGAAATCTTTCGCACTGGTGAAATAAAGCTTCACGCCGTACCCGCGCGTCGCCGCCAGCAACTCCTGCGTTCGAATCAAACCGAGTTGCGGTGCTTGCTCCGGACCCAGTGTATTTTGTCCGCCCTCGCCTCGTGTCAGCGAGAGCAGCGCCACATCGGCATGCAGTCCGCGCGCCAGGTACGTCAGCACCGCGCCACTTTCATCGTCCGGATGCGCCGTTATATAGAGGATGCGTGTCGTCACGCGCGCACTGTCGATGGCGTCAATCGTTTCCGGCAAGCCGCGCCCGGTCCCCGGCGACGAAGCAATCTGTGCTCGTACAGCACCGCAACCGAGCGTCACCACCCCTATCACCAATAATATTGCGCAGCGAATTTTCAAAACTTCCTCCCGGTTCCGGTCCAAACATTCTTTCACCACAGTTGAGGCTAAGGCGCCGCTTCGATTGACGTTGCGCCTGCACCGATAGTTTGATTCTTCTCGAACGGCCATTGTTTCATCGTTGCCGTCCAAACCAGAAACGCCAGCACACCCAGTGCGATCTCCAATAATCCCCACTTGCGTGCCCCGCCAGTGTGCCAGAAGAGCCATGCCCAACCGACCATCGTCAAAACCGCCGGCAAAGGGTAAAACCACATCTTGAAGGGAAGCCGCTCTGTTCCCAATCGCTTTCGCAATAGCATCACGCCGACAGCCTGCCCGATAAATTGCACGATCAGCCGCACCGCCAGAATTCCGGCGATCGAGGTTTCCAGGTCCAGCTTGATGCTGAAGAAAAATGCCAGCGTGCCCAGCGCCAGCAGAGAAATATGCGGAAACTTCTTTGTCGGATGCAGGCGGCCGAAAATCGGGAAGAAATTCCCATCGAGCGCCGCCGAATACGGCACCCGCGAATATCCCAACAACACCGAGAACACCGACGCCAGCGCGATCCACAACACCATTCCTGTCGCCACCGACGCCGCGGTATGTCCATAAAGCCGCTCCACGAACGTGCTAACGATGAACTTCGAATTTTGCGCTTCACGCCATGGGATCACTCCCAAAATGCTGGTCTGCATCGCCAGGTACAGCACGGTAATGCCCAGCACCGATAGAAAAATTCCACGCGGAATATTTTTCTGCGGCTCGCGTATTTCGCCGCCCAGATTGCAGATATTGTAATAACCCCAGTAGCTGTAAATCGTGCTCACCATCGCCGAGCCCAGTCCCGCGAACCATAAGGACGAAAACGAAAACGCATTGGGCGGAAAATCAAACGCCATTTTCGCGTTGAAATGCGTCATCCCTCCCCAAATCAACCACAGCAGCGTTGCGATTACTCCGGCCCACAAAAATAAAGAAATTTTCCCGATCGTGGTGATGCGTCGGTACAGCAGGATCACCAGCAAAATCACCAGCCCGCCGGAAACCGCCTTCGCTCCCCACTTCGAAAGCGGATGCAGGTAACCGACATAATGTGTGAAACCAATGGAAGCCGAAGCGATCGATAGCGGCGCCTGCACAAACGTCTGCCACACAAACAGGAACGACATCAGGCGTCCCCAGCGCAGTGGTCCGTAGGCTTCACGCAAAAAAACGTACGAGCCGCCGGCCTTCGGCATCGCGGCGCCAAGTTCCGACCATACGAAGGCGTCCAGCGTCGCAAGTACCGCTCCCGCCAGCCACGCCAGCAGCGCTTGCGGCCCGCCCATTTTCTGGATCACGATTCCGCTTACGACGAACGGGCCGATCCCAACGATCTCGATCATGTTGAGCGCGACCGCTTCCTTCAACCCCAACCCGCGCTCTAACCCATCACTGCCTTCGTGGGCATGCAGTAGCCTGGCTTGTTGGTTGTCGCGTACTAACTTGTTTTCGTCCGTTGCCATCGCGTCGCTGAGAATAACAGTTGCCTGCTTTTCACGCACACGTGGAATCGAATGCCTTCGGGCATGTATAAATGAACGCTTAGATCGACGCCCATTCCTTATCTTCTTTGCAACTTCCGCGTGAAAAGAGCCGCCGTATCCACCGTATCCCCACAAAAACGTTAGAATTCTTTTGACCTCGGAACCGCTTCATCCTCTCCTCCGCACGTTGCGTCAGCCGCAAGTCCGGCTTGATCGTCCGGGATGCATTCTCTTCACAGGACGCCCTTAGATCTGGCCAAGGAATACCCCAGGCGGATCGACGTCCTTGTCAGCGACATTGTGACGCCTGGACTCCGTGGCCCCGATCTCCATCGCCAGATCGTCGAGTTTAAACAGAAATTCAGGTGCTCTTCATGTCTGGCTACGCCGAAGGCCTGCCGGATATGAAATTGCCTCCTGGTGCCCTGTTCCTGCAAAAGCCTTTTCGTTTTTCCGCTCTGCTTGAAAGCCTGCGTCAACTGCAATCCGGCAATTAATCCGGCATCTGTAATCCGGGTGTAATCGAGATCAAGAGCCGCCCTCATTGACCTTTGCCCTCTCTCAATGAAATGATAGTCCGGCAAGCTGTAAGGGATGCGCGCGTCACGGGGATGTGGCTCTATTCAGCGGCCACTTAGCGGCTTCTAAGCGGTCAACTTTTGTGTGACCGCGAAGCGGTCAACTTTTGTGTGACCGCGAAGCGGTCAACTTTTGTGTGACCGCGAAGCGGTCAACGCGCCAAGCAGTTCACGCATCTGACCTCAGCAGTTGGCCGCTTCGCGGTCACGGTAGGTTTGGTCTGGCTCAGCGGATTCCCGCTGCACGCCCGTGGACATAAAAGGGAGTTCTCATGAAGCGGTTTGGGGCAGTGTGCATCCTTGCGTTCTTGGCGATTTTTTTGATCGCCGGATGCAACGACTACGGCAACACATTTCAGGGCAACACTGGCGCCAGCCTCACTGCCATCTCGCCATCCATCATTAGCGCTGTGGGTCCGAGCGGTTCGGACCTAACCATCACTTTATTTGGCGGTCCCTTTGTCACAAAAACAGTGGCTCAATGGAACGGCAAGACTCTCGCCACCACTCCCACTCTCGATGCCAACAGCAATGTCATAAATCTCAAGGCGGTCGTTCCAGCCGCGCTGATCGCTAATCCGGGCAAAGCCGATATCAACACGCTGAGTCCGCACTCCGGCAGCCAGAACAATGGCCTTTCCAACACGCTGGCTTTCATCATCAATCCGCCGCCCAATCCCCTGCCTGTTCTCGCTTCCATTTCACCCGGTTCGGCAAATCCGGGCAGCGCCGCGGTAACTCTCAGCATCACCGGTACCAGTTTTATTCCTTCGTCCGATCCTACCGGAGGCTCAACCGTAAGCTGGAACGTCAACGGTACACAGACGCCTCTGGCCACCTCCAGCGTCACTGCAACGCAAATTATGGCCACGATTCCCACCACGCTGCTCGCAATGCAAACCTGCGCGCTGGTCTCTGTATTTAATCCTCCGGCCATTCCTACGGTTCCCCCCAGCGGAATCGGCAATCCCTTCAGCGGCGGAGGTGGCACCAGCCACAGCACGCCGGGCTTTGCAGTGTCCACTGATTCGGCGTTCATTACGAATTGTAATGCTCAAGGGGTCACATCGAACGCAGCGAAGACTTCCGCTCTGGCTCTCGCGGAAGAAACTCCAGCCCTCGGGCTTGACGGCCGTTACGTCACCTACACCGCAGTGCAAAGCGGCCACGCACAAATCTTTTTGCGCGACACTTGCAACGGCGCTCCATCTGGCTGCCAGCCGCACACTGACGTGCTTTCCGCTTCGAACGACGGCACACCAGGCAACGCCGACAGCAACACTCCGTCCATGAGCACCGACGGTCGCTTCGTGGCCTTCAGCTCCGCAGCCGCTAACCTCGTCGCCAACGCGCCGTCGGGCCGCCAGATTTATTTGCGCGACACCTGCGCCGGCGCCGCAACCCAGTGCAGTCCTCAAACCACGCTTATCTCCAGCGATGAATCCGGTTTACTTTCCGGCAACGACAATCTTCTCCCCTCGATCAGCTCTTCCGGCCGCTTCGTCGCGTTTCTCTCCGTCACCTCTTCGAAGTACCCTGCGAAGTCCACGGGCAATCCAAACAGTGGTTACCGCCAGGTCTTTGTCCGCGACACCTGTTTCGGCGCCACCAGTTCCTGCACGCCTGTCACCACGCGCATCTCACTCGTTCCCGGCGACGCTAACTCCCTGCAAAGCAAACCCGCCGGACCGGCCATCTCCAGTTCCGCCCAAGCCATAGCCGTCTCCACTGCCGCCACTCCCACTCTTTTCACCCGCACCATCCCCGTCGACGACCGCGTTTTCCTGGCTCTGACCAACTCCGCCCAAAAATAATCTCACCGCACATTGTAAATTCTTGGCGGCTTCCCGTAGGGGCGCAGCATGCTGCGCCCGTTTTTTCCCAGGCGTATGAAATCAGGTCCTCCTCGTTTCTCGATGCAACTGTCCTGAAACAAAAAAAGCGGACACTCCAAGCGTCCGCCTTTTTTCAGTCGTTACATCACTTCTCTTCGTCTCTATTTCTTCCTCGCTCCGTTCACTTCCCCAAATACTTCTCCGGTATCGGATTTCCCGGCCTCTCCGCATCCCAATAAATCTCCACACACCACCACCGTTGCCCATCGTAAAAAAACTCCATGCTGTTGATCCCGCGATCGATCGGTTTCCCATCCTTGGTCTCGCGCGACTCGTAGGTCGAATAAATATGGGTCATCGCGCCATACGAATCCGTTTTCCGGCTCAGTTCATGTTCGAAAAATCCATGTTCCAGAAAATATTTTCCCCCTCGCGCCGCATAGTCCGCCGGTGTCATCATTGCCAGATCCGGCTTTCCGCCTTCCTTGGGCACGCGCACGGCAATCAGCCGCGCATCCTTTGTAAACAGCGAATTAAACCGGTTCCAGTCCCGCGCTCCCGGCGGCCCGGAAATCACATCATAAATAGCCGCAACCATCGCATCCAGGCTCTGCACATCCTTGGCATCCGCCACCGGCGCCGCGGCGGTTGCTTGCGCACTGGCCGCAGGAGTGTCCTTCTTTTCTTGCGCAAACCCTCGCTGCACAAATCCAGGCAGCGCCACACCCACAAGCAGCCCGCCCAATAAAACCATCCTCAATCTCAACATTCTCATTCCTCCCCTCTGATCACTGGTCGCTGGTCCCTAGTGTCTTCCCTCAGTTGAACCGTACCTTCACATCCGGCCGTTTCTCCAATTGCACTGAATCAATAAACCGCACCTGCCGGTCATCCAAAGTCAAAATCATCGATTGCGTGCGAATCCCTTCGCCAAAAAATCTCACGCCCCGCAATAAATTCCCGTCCGTCACTCCCGTACAAGCGAAAATCATTTTCTTCCCAGGAGCCAGATCCATGGTGTCGTAAATCCGTTTGGTATCCTTCACGCCCATCTTTTCCAGCCGCTCCGCATCCAGCGGTTTGGCAATCACCAGCCGCCCCAAAATCTGCCCGTTTAGACACCGCAAAGCCGCCGCCGTTAGCACGCCTTCCGGCGCGCCACCAGTGCCCATCACCGCATGGACTCCGGTACCAACCACCGCGGCCGAAATTCCCGCAGACAAATCGCCGTCGCCGATTAATCGAATTCGCGCGCCAGCACGCCGAATATCCTCGATCAACTTTTCATGCCGCGGCCGGTCCAGCACAATCACCACCAGATCTTCCACATCGCGATCCAATCGTTTCGCAATTGCTTTCAAGTTGTCCGCCACCGGAGCATCCAGATCCACCGCGCCCTTGCACGACGGCCCCACCACAATCTTCTCCATATACAAATCCGGCGCATGCAACAATCCGCCCCGCTCGCTGGCCGCCAGCACCGCAATCGAATTCGCCGCACCCGTAGCGCACAAATTCGTTCCCTCCAACGGATCCACCGCAATATCCACAGCCGGGAAATTCGCTTTCGGCGCATGCGTAGCCAGCCCTACCTTCTCCCCGATGTACAGCATCGGCGCTTCATCGCGCTCACCTTCGCCGATCACGATCGTCCCATCCATCTGCAGCGAGTCCATCGTCTTGCGCATCGCTTCCACCGCAACTTCATCTGCTTTGTGACGGTCGCCAAATCCCATCGTCCGCGCCGCCGCAATCGCCGCGTTCTCCACCACCCGCAGGAATTCCAGGCTCAGCTCAGCTTCCATCGCACTCTCCCAAACTTCGCTTCACGCAATTTTTTCTGGCCGTATCGCGCTGCTTTTTTCGTATTTCGTTTTTCTTTCTTGGTCTCCGCTGTTGTCTTTATTTTTGGGTGCCCCACCCTTGCTTTTCGGGTTTCAGGGTTTGTACTTACAAACCCTGAATCAAAAAAGGGTGGGTCTTCGATCCTATCCAGTTCCACTCATCTTTCAGGCGGGCTAAGCTCGCAACATCCTAGTCCAATTCACTCTGCCAGTCGACACGACAACTTATCTCGACAACTTATCTCAACTCGGAATCGTGCCGGCCTGTTCTCCGCGAAACTCTGCGTCTCTGCGTTATCATTTTTGCGTCTTCTAACTCTGACGAGGAGCGCACCATGCCGTCCACACCATCCGACTTCCGCCGCATCGCTCTCAGCCTTGCAGAAACCGAAGAGCGCAAACACATGAACCACCCCGACTTCCGCGTAGCCGGAAAAATCTTCGCCACCCTCGCCTATCCCAACAAACAATTTGCCATGGTCAAACTCACTCCTATCCAGCAGGAAGATTTCGTCGCATCTCATCCCGCCGCTTTCCGGCCCGTCAATGGAGCCTGGGGCCGCAAAGGCTGCACCAGCGTCCTCCTCGCAAAAGCCACCAAGCGGGCGCTCCGCGAAGCCATCCTTGCCGCCTGGCGCAACCACGCCCCGTTGGAGTTAGCGATTCCTTCTCGCGCCAGAAAATCGTAAGTCTTCCGCCACTCCACTGTTATCTAGTGGACAGGCTCATCTTGGTGTGACTTACAATCAGCGCATCCGCTTACCTTGGGGCTCGACCGCCACAATGCACAGCGCCAACAGTTTCCATATCAGGATCGCGACCTTGCCCGATTGCCTTCCGTTGGCAAACTTGCGAGCTCGCCTCTGGCCAGAGTCGTCCTCCGACGAACATGCCCGCGAACTGACCGCGATCCTCGATGGCACGGCACAACGCATGCTGCCGCTAATTATTTTCGTCGCGGAAGACACCGTCGGCGCTCTAATCGGATTCCTCGAAGCTGGCCTTCGATCGTGTGCGGACGGCTGCGATGTCTCCCGCCCCGTCGGCTATGTGGAAGGCTGGTTCGTCGAGCAACATCGTCGCGGCCAGGGCATCGGCAGAGAACGCTTGCGCGCCGCTGAAGCTTGGGCTCGCGAACAGGGCTGCCGCGAGATGGCATCCGACACCAGCATCGAAAACGAACTCTCACAACGCGTGCACGAATCTTCCGGCTTCTCGCTCGCAGCTCGCGCCATCCTCTATCGAAAATCCCTCTGACGCTCTCTTCTCTGTATCCGCTGCGTTCTCGTGTGGTGAATCGTTTCTTTCCGCCGCGTCCGTCCCAATCTTTGTCGTACCTAGCTCGTCCGAATCTTTGCGTACGCTGCGTTCTGTGGTAAATCGCTTTCCAGTTGAGTTCGCTCCAGTCTTCGGCGTACGTAACTCTTCCGAATCTCTGTGCTCTCTGTGACCTCTGTGGTAATGCTTTCTTCTCCTGTCTGTTCGCCTACCGATGCTGGCTAACCGACAAAACATTTCCATCGGGATCTTTGAACCACGCCACCTTGTCACCGCCCGGCGTCGTCCATATCCCGTGTACTTTGTCCGCAACCCACGGATATTTTTCAGTCTCCACACCGCGCTCCGACAACCAGCCCACAACCGCCTCTACATCGCCAACTTCCCATCCCAGCACCGTGCTCCGTAACGCCACAAAGTCCGGCGTTTTCACAATGCGGACCAGGTTTTCGCCCGCTCGCATCACCAGCGCAAATTGATTCAAAATCACAAAGGTAAATCCCAGCTTGCCCTCATAAAACGCCCGCGCTTGCTCATAATCCTTCGTCAACACGAATCCAACCATCTTCCCAGTCGTCAGCATCGTCGTCTCTCCCTCTCTTCTATTTTTCTGTTTCCTTTCAAAAAACCGCGCCAGTTTTCTCCGTGTCCTCCGTGTTGTCTTCCCTCTGTGCACGGCGCCTGCCCCGATTGGATCGGGGTGTTAAGTTTTTTCCCTTATTCTTCTTTTTTCCTTCGTTCGTGGGTTCCTTCTTTCATCTCATTACCAGCTTGCCTCTGTCCTTATGAACTTTCCCTTCGGAACGTTCGTATCTTCTCACAGCGTAGCTGCGCGCGATCGCGTGGCGTCGTCACCAAATCAGAACAATGAACGCAATGCTGCAGACGATTCGACGTACCGTATGCATCGCACTCCTTGCGGGCGTCATGGCAGCCCTTGCCACGGCTCAGGCCAGACAAACCTCAAATCCGCTCGTACTCCCTTCTGATGCCATTATTCGAAAGATACTCGCTGAACGTGTCGACATCCTCGCCGGGCAGCAAGACGGCATCGGCTTCGTCGTCGCCGTGGTCGGACCCCACGGCCGCAGAGTCATCTCCTACGGTCATCTCAATCAGAGCGACCCGCGCCCTGTTAATGGCGACACCGTCTTTGAAATCGGCTCGGTCGGCAAAATCTTCACCGCACTCTTGCTCGCTGACATGGCCCAGCAGGGAGAAGTCGCGCTCACGGACCCCGTCTCGAAATTTCTTCCCGCCAACGTGAAGCTCCCCGAACGCAATGGCCGTCAGATCACGCTACTGGATTTGGCAACTCATACTTCAGGGCTCCCGTTCATGCCGGATGATGTTCCGGTCGTAGACGAATCAGCGGCTAGAAAATACGGCGACCAGCAGTTGTATCAGTTCTTGGCAGGTTACGAACTGCCACGAGATCCCGGCGCTGAGTGGGACTATTCCAATCTCGGCTACTGGCTCCTGGGCCAGGCTCTCGCATCTCTTGCCGGCACTAACTTCCAGAGCTTGTTGTGCACGCGAGTCATTGCTCCATTAAAATTGCAGAGCACCGACTTCCCTTTACCGCTCTCGCCAAGGCTGAAATCCAGGCTCGCACTCGGGCACAATGCCGTTTTGCAACCAGCTCCCGATTTTTACTCGACCTCGATCTATGCGACCGTTGGGCCAGAAGCTGGCGGACTGGTATCCACGGTAAATGATTTGTTGACGCTTCTTTCTGTAGCAATGGGTTACGAGCGCTCGCCGCTCGCGTTGAGTATGGCCTCGATGCTCAACACTCGGCGTCCGATCGATGGCAGCGAGCAAGCGCTAGGCTGGGTAGTGACTGGCAGGGGTGACGACCAGTTATTCATGCATGACGGAGGCTCGTGGGGCTTCGTCAGTTCTGTGGCATGGGATCCGAACAGACGAGTTGGCGTTGTCGTGCTCTCGAACCAACTGGCAAGTGTCAGCGACATCGCGCTTCACTTGCTGCGGCCGGATGTCCCGCTACAGCCACCGACGGCCGCCAAGCACACTGAGATCAACCTCGACTCGAAGATCCTTGATGCCTGCGCTGGTCAGTACGATGCAAAAGAAGAAGGCGTATTCCTAATTGTTCAGGAGCCTGACTTCCTGACCATCCAGATGCCAACCGGGTGGGGCCTCCCGAAATTCCGCCTCCGTCCGGAAAGTCCACGCGACTTTTTCGTCGCAGAGCTTCCCATTCGAGTCACGTTTCGGACCGACAGCAACGGACAAGTGAACGGAATCCTGGTGTATCCACCGCGCGGGCAACACGCACTTCCCGCCGGTCGAATAACTCCGCCAAAATAATTGCGGCGCAGGAAATCGCCAGCGCATGGTCCGCGACTCTCGCAGCAATCGCACGGCTTCGATGTTTTTCCTTCTCACTTTCTTTTACTTGCCACCCACTCTCCGCTCGCTGTTCGCTTTGTACACTTGTACTTTTGCACCTTTGTACCCTTATACTTTTTTCTATGTTCGACGCTCACCGTTTCGCACTCTTCCTCGCCGCGGCACTGCTTCTCGCCATCACGCCCGGCCCCGGCATCTTCTACGTGCTCGCCCGCACCCTCGCCGGAGGTCGCCGCGAAGGTTTTCAATCCTCAATCGGAACATTCTTCGGCGGACTCTTCCACGTCTTCGCCGCCGCCCTCGGAGTCTCCGCCGTCCTGGCCGCCTCCGCCGTAGCCTTCCACACCGTCAAATATGCCGGGGCCGCCTATCTCGTTTTCCTCGGCGTAAAAATGATCCGCTCGCGCAACACTCCATTACCTGACAACGCCGCCGCGCTAAACTCCTCGTCCACGAGCAACGCCTTCCGCCAAGGCATCCTGACCGAAGCTCTCAATCCCAAAACCGCTCTCTTCTTTCTCTCATTCATCCCGCAATTCATCGCGCCCGAACGCGGCCACATCTTCCTCCAATTCGCCACACTGGGCATCCTCTCGGTCTCCCTCAACACCGCCGCCGATCTTCTCGTCGTCTCGTTAGCCTCCCGCGCTCTTCGCGGTACGGCTTCCCTGGCTCCCAAACTCGACTTCCGCTTCACTTTCCGCCGCAGACAATGCGCCGTTAGCATCCCGCTTGCCTCTGCGGGACGCACCGCCTCCGGCCTCGGCATGATCGGCCTCGGCACCTACGTCGCTCTCTCCGACGCAAAATAACTCTTCTGCGACCCAATCAATGGAGGCGACTATGAAGGTTTTGCCGCTCGGCTCAATTCGACGCGCAGGCATCTTCATTGTCCTCAGCTCTCTGGCGCTTTGGCTGTCATCGTTGATATCTGCGCGACAAACAAGCGCGCCGGCGAAGCATCGTCTCGCCTTGGTCGGTGGAACCATCTATCCAGCGCCGCTTCAACAGCCAATCTCGAATGGTGTCGTCTTAATCGAAAACGGAAAGATCATCGGCGTAGGCGAAAAAGGAAAGCTGCAAATTGCCGCTGGCGTGGAGACGATCGATTGCACCGGCCGCAGCATCGTCGCAGGCTTTTGGAACAGCCATGTCCACTTCACCGAGCCCAAATGGGAAAACGCCGCGAGCCTCCCATCCACACAGCTAACCAAACAGCTCCAGGAAATATTAACGCGCTACGGATTCACGTCCGTTGTGGATACCGGTTCGCTTCTCCCAAACACACTGGTCATTCGAACACGAATCGAATCTTCCGACGTTGCCAATAGAGTCGCTGGCCCTCGCATCCTGACCGCCGGTTCTCCTCTCTTCCCCAAAGACGGCATTCCGTACTACCTCGTGGACACGCTCCCACCCGATATTTTGAAACTGCTTGACCAGCCGGCCACGCCCGAGGAAGCCGTGCGTGCCGTGGACGAGCACGTCGCGCAAGGCGCGGACATCATTAAACTTTTCACGGTCTCTCCGGTCCACCGCGAGGGCAAACTTGTCTGGCGCCCGATGCCGCTCGCCATCGTGCAGGCCGTAACTGCCGAAGCTCACCGCAAGGGAAAACTGGTCTTCGCGCATCCTTCGATCGTCGAGGGCGCGGAACTTGTCCTGCGCGGTCACGTCGACGTGCTCGCCCACACTATTGAAGATCCCGAGCATTGGGACAATTCGCTCGTCGCGCGTTTGAAAGCGGCAAACGTTTCGCTGATTCCAACCCTCACGTTATTCAGCGGTGAAAATGGCCCCGACCCCGCCCACGAAGGAATTCTGCGAGAGGTAAAGAGCTACTCCGATGCTGGCGGACAAATTCTCTTCGGCACCGACGTCGGCTATCTGACCGATTATCCATTGCTCACCAGAGAATTCGAATTGTTAGCTCGCGCCGGCCTAACCTTCGACCCCATCCTCGCCGCCCTGACCACCGCCCCCGCCGCACGCTTCGGCTTCAGCGCAACCACCGGCCGTGTCGCTGTAGGCCAGGACGCCGATCTAGTCGTCCTCAAAGGCGATCCCGCGCGCGATGTTAAAGCATTCTCCAACGTCGCATTGACGCTGCGCTCCGGGCACACTCTTTACCGTGATCCGACCATGTAAATGATTCAGAGCCGACTCTGAATCGTGCCACGTGTTTGTTGATTGGCGCGAAAACGAACAGCATGGTCCGGCACTCCGGGCGTGCATCAAGCGATTCCCGTAATTTATTACGCTAAATTAATTTTAAATCCGTATGGATGAATCAGTTATTTCCCAGAAGAACGGCGTCCCCGCCTGAGCCAACCGTATCCGTACCCCGAGTTAACCGTAGGGACATTTCCAGCCGGGTTTGTCGCATCGGCTGAAATCATCCGTAAAATTCCTCCGCTACATCCGTAAGTCATTGAACATACTATGTTTATACACGACAGATTGATTTTTCCCTGTAACGGAGGGACCGTCCGCTCCCCGACGCGGCTCGCATCTTGCATTGCAGCGCCGGCACCCGCTCCTATTCAGGCTGCACTTACTCTTTTAGAACCAACACCTACAGAAGCGCCCATAAGTATTCATTTCAAAGGAGGGTACCCACGATAGGCCAGGGTAATGACCTTGAGTTAGCAACCACCCCAGTCGTTACGCACTATTCTCTACTCGCTACTCACTGAAGCCCTCACCACCCCGTCCGATACTCCCGTTTCAGAAAGTCATTCGCAACAGCCACATTCGTCACCCGCATGTTCGCGCCGTCGTACTCGATCTTTTTTCCGGCATTCAATGCCACCACGCCGAGCAACATTGTTTCTGTCAGCCGCGCCGCATACTCAAATGGACACGACGCTTCCGCCTTCCCCTGCGCCGCCGCAACCCAGTTCAATTCATGCTGCTGACCCGGAATGCGCGGCAATCTTTTCGCCGGCTCGCCGAACGAATCGTGCCGCGACTTCGGCAGCAGCCGCGGATTCACTCCGTACGTTTCATGTAAAAGTTTGCCCTTGCTGCCGATCAGCAAAGCGCCTCCGCCTTTGTTCAATTCTTCCTCGCCAAGCTCTTGCGGTTTCGGCGGCATCAGTCCGCCGTCGTACCAGGTCAGTTTCACCGGCGGCAAATTTCCTTGCGCCGCATTTTTCTCAGCCGCTGGACGCGATGGAAATTCATAAACCGTCATCGTCGCGCTCGGATACGAAGCCTTATTAAACGGAGTTGAAATCGTCTCAATGCTCGACGGATATCCCAGGTTCAACGCCCACATCGAATGATCGATCAAATGCGCGCCCATGTCGCCAATCGGACCAACTCCCCAATCCACCCACCCGCGCCAATTAAACGGATGATAGGTCGGGTGATACTCCACTTTGGGTCCGACGCCGAGAAACAAATTCCAGTCCAGCTTTTCCGGCAGCGGAAAACTTCCCGCGATCGCCGCGGCCACGCGCGCATCGACTCCCGGACCGTTCCATTTCATTTCATCCGCGGGCTGACTCGGCTTCACGGGACGCGGCACCCCCTGCGGCCAGAATCCCAGCGGTCTGTTCGTCCAAATATGAATTTCGCGAACTTCGCCAATCGCGCCCGCCCAGACGTACTCCACCGTTTTGCGCGCATCATCCAGCGAGTGCCCTTGATTTCCCATTTGCGTCGCAACGCGTGTTTCACGCGCGCGCTTAGCCAATTGCCGCGCTTCCGCCACGCACCACGTCAGCGGCTTCTGCACGTACACGTGTTTTCCAAGTTCCATCGCGGCCAGGGCAATCGGCGCGTGCATATGATCCGGCGTCGCGATCACAACACCTTCAATGTCTTTTTGCTTCTCCAGCATCTCGCGATAATCCGTATAGCGTTTCGCCTTCGGCAAATGCACGTCTTTCAATCGCTGCATTCCAGCCAACCGCGCCTTGGCTTGCTCGCGGTCGAAGGGAATCGCCGCTTTTCCTGGCTGCGACTCCGGATCGGGCGCGGCAATGCGCGCGCTCAAGCCAGTCATCATATTGTCCAGTTGCGCAAATCCTTTTCCCGCATAGCCCCAGTCCACATCGCACAACGCCACGATGTTCTGGCTCGCCAGGTTAATCAAATTTGTGCGGCCCATTCCGCCAATTCCCACCGCCGCGATATTCAGCAAATCGCTCGGCGGTGTCGTGGCCATTCCCAACACCTGCCGCGGCACAATCGTGATCGCGGCACCGGCCCCAGTCACGGCAATAGCCACGTCCTTCACAAATTCCCGCCGCGTCATCTCTCGCTTTTCCTTCATCGCTCCCCCAAACGCCTGGTCACCCTGCACCACTCATTCTTATTGACATGAGTGAACGCGTCACCAAGAATCTTTCCAGGGGCTTTTCTAGATTGCGAGTCACAACACCATGATCATTCATATGTTTGCATTTCGATTGAAGCCCGGAGTAACGGAAGCGCAGCAGAAACGCATGATTCGCGAAATCGGCGATCTGAAAAAACAAATTCCTCTGGTGCTGGAATCGCACATTGGAGAAAATACCTCCCCGCGCGGACAAGGCTTCGTCGTCGGCGGCGTGATGAAATTCGCCGATCAGGCTTCTCTCGAAACCTACAACGCGCATCCTGTGCATCAGGAATTGCTCAAGTCGCTCTTGCCGCTCATCGACGCAATCGAAGTGGATTTTCCCGCATAGCAAATCTGCTATGCGCTGCCGCCGAATGGCGCGCCTATTTTGTCAACGGTTGAATCGTTGCGTTCACTAAAAACGGATCGTCGAATTCGGTCGTGTCGCCCGGGCCTTTGCCTTTCACTGGCAGCAATCTTGCGGAAAGCGGTTTGTGCCACTTAAAGGCGAGTGACGCCATGTCGCCGATGATCATATCCAGTTGCTCGATGCTCACGTCTCCAGGCAGCGGCACAGTGTCCAGGCCCGTTCCGCACACAGCTGAGTACGAAAGCAATCCTTCCAGCGAAACGCGGCCCTCGCTCCAGCGCTGCGCCAATCGCGAATCTTCGAGAATCGGCAGCATCAATCCGTTGTAGCCGGTCTGCTTCACTGGCACATCTTTGATTGCGGAGGTAATCGTCGCAGCAGCGGTCAGCGTTCCGCTCGATCCAAACGGCTGCGCGATCAATTCTTCAATTGCGGCGCCAATGGAAATTTCTTTCAGCGGCGCCGGAGAAAGGTCGGTGCCCATATAGGTCCAGCCGGTTTCCTGGTCCACGCGTCCCGCGTGCCGCTCAATTTCCGAGGCTTGCTCGGAAAGCATGTCGGTCAGCCGGTGTTTCGCGGTTTCCAGATCTGGCGCGTCTTTGAACGCAGCGGCTACGATATTTGCCGATTCCAGCCCAATCGCGAATTGGTGTCCGAATCCGGTGTGATACGCAGCCGTGAAAAACGGAGACAGCGGCGGCACCATGGCAATGGCGCCGAGATTGAAATTTCCCTGGCTGTGTTCCGTTTCGTCTTCCAGTTTTTTGATGGCGCGCGCCGCTGCGCCAACTGCTTTCCAGCGCACGCCGTCTTCTCCCGCCACCACGATGCTGCCGCGAATGTGTTTTGTCGCACTCAAAATATTCGCCAGCAAGTCCGCTTCTGCTTCGCTGTCTCCGGCGTTCAGCATCGCCGGACCGATTCCCGCAGCAAATTTTTCTTTTTCCGCCAGCGCGTCGTATTCCGTGAAGAACGCCACCGCCTGCTGCGTACTCATACCCTTGGTGTATTCGGGAAACGGTTGCGTGGCGATTCGCAGCGTTTGCACTTCGTATCCGCGCGATTCAAGAATTGTTTTTGCACGCCGCAGCATCTGCATGGTTTCCGCAACCTGCTGTTTGTATTGCGCAGGATCCAGATTGATGAACGCCGTGATGGTGCGGATTTTTGGCTTTACCTCGCCTCTGACAACGGCGCGTTCCGGCCTTGGCGTTCCGGCAGTTTGCTTGGATGGCGCAGCACTCTGCTGCGCGCCCGCAACGGTGGAAAAGGCCATAACCATAGTTGTGAGCAGCAAGCACTCTTTCAGGCAGGAAAACGAATGACGCATGACGAATCTCCCGTAACGGCGCAAGATCGCGCCGTTACAGCTTACAAGATTCGCAGGGAGCGAGGACGGTTGCTTTTTTAGGCTTCGCTGGCGATCGGCGCCGAGGGCACGATATATCGTGCCCCTACGAAAGGCAAGATTCAGAAAATCTAAACGTAGGCGGCGATGCCGGTGATTTTTTCTCCGATTACCAATTTGTGGATGTCGTTGGTGCCTTCGTAGGTGTACACGCTTTCCAGATTGTTCATGTGGCGCATGACGCAGTAATCGTCAACGATGCCGTTGGCGCCTAGAATGTCGCGCGCCTTGCGCGCAATGTCCAGCGCGATCGCGACGTTATTCATTTTCAACATGGAAATGTGCGAAGGATCAACTTTTCCATCGTCCTTGATTCTTCCCACGTGCAGAGCGAGCAATTGACCTTTCACAATTTCGGTAATCATCCACGCCAATTTTTCCTGCACCAGTTGGTGAGAAGCAATCGGCTTGTTGGCAAACTGTTTGCGCGTTTTCGCGTACTGCAACGCCGTGTCGTAGCACGCCATCGCCGCGCCCAGCGCGCCCCAGCCAATTCCGTAGCGTGCCTGATTCAAACAGCTCAGCGGACCTTTGAGTCCGACTACGCCGGGTAACAAATTTTCCTCTGGAATTTCGCAATCGCCAAACGCTAGTCCGCTAGTTACTGAAGCGCGCAGCGACCATTTGCCGTGTACGTCCCAGGCTTTAAATCCCGGCGTGCCTTTTTCCACCAGGAAGCCGCGGATTTTTTCGTCTTCGCATTTCGCCCAGACCACCGCGACATCCGCAATCGAGCCGCTGGTGATCCACATTTTTTCGCCGTTCAAAACGTACTTGTTGCCCTTTTTCACTGCGCGAGTCAGCATGCCGCCGGGATTCGAACCGAATTGCGGCTCGGTCAATCCAAAGCAGCCGATTTTTTTCCCCTGTTGCAGCAGCGGCAGCCATTTATTTTTTTGTTCTTCGCTGCCGAACGCATAGATCGGGTACATCACCAGCGCGCTTTGCACGGAAACAAAACTGCGAATTCCAGAATCGCCACGCTCCAATTCCTGGGTCATCAGGCCGTAAGCCACGCTGGACATTCCGGCGCAGCCATAGCCCTGCAAGCTGGCGCCGAAAAATCCCAGTTCGCCCAGTTGCGCCACCAGATGTATCGGAAACGTGGCTTCGCGGGTGTGCTTTTCGATGATGGGAATAATTTCGTTCTCGACAAATTCGCGCGCGGTTTGCCGGACGAGTTTTTCCTCGTCGTTGAGTTGCGAATCAAAATCGATAAAATCCACTCCGGCATATTTGGCCATTTCTTCTCCTTATTGGACGCGGCAAAAAGAAAGAACAGCGGCGTAAACCTTATCTGCGGCAAAGCAGGCCGCTGCTACAAAAAGCATGAAACAACAAAAACACCGCTCTAAAGACCCTGCGGCAGGCAGGCGGCCACTACGACGGCAAACCAGATCGCCACGCGAAAAACATTTCGCGGAATTAATTGCGGCGTTCGCAGGGAAAGTTCTTCCGAAATATCGTACCAAGAATCAGCGGTCGAACCACAGCAGCGAGGCAGCAGTTCGAATGGAATGGCCCCTCCCTCGTCATCTAGAACCGTAACAATTTGTAACGCACTCCTCCCGACTGGGCTTGGAACAGACCCCTGGTTGCTTGCTAACGCTAAGAAAAAAAGCAGGTTAGAGAAACAAACCGAGTGGGCAACGTCTTGCCACTCTGATGTAAAGAAACCGCCCCTGATAACGGGTTCTCCAGGAAGTGCAAATGAACCGTCGATTGAACAAATTTCGCAAAAAGCGCAACCAGCGTGGGTTCAGCCTAACCGAAATTATTGTGGTGGTGCTGGTCATTCTGGTGGTGGCGGCAATCTCCATTCCTAATATGGTGAAAGCCTGGTATGACTCGCAGCTGCGCACCTGCGCGTTTGAGATTTCCGATCTTATCCAGCAGGCCCGGATGTACGCAACAAAACAGAACAAAACGGTCACCGTCCGGTTCCAGGTCACCAACGGCGTCACACAAGCTTATATCGACGTCAACAACAATGGCTCCTGGGATTCGACAAACGAACCCATCATTGATCTCGGAAGGCAATTTACCATGGCCGCTGGTGCCCCGGCGGGCAGCGGGGGAAATCCTACTTCCTATGTTCTCCCGGGAGACTCGACGACCGGAACGCCCTGTGACAATACCTGTACTCTTGGTTTCTCCTCCCGCGGACTGCCGTGCAGCTACGTTTCCGGAACGCCCGGAACGTGCTCGACACCTGCCGCAAGTTATTTCGTTTACTACATACAAGATGGGCAAAGCAACGGGTGGGGAGCGGTATCGGTAAGCAAGGCCGGAAGGAGCAATGGCCTGCTATGGAACGGTACATCATGGAACTAAAACATCTGAAGTACAAAAAGACGCTCAGAAATGAACGCGGCATGTCGCTGATCGAGCTGATGATCGCCATGGTGGTGTTGCTGGTGGGAATCGTCGGCAGCATGGCGCTGATCGCCTATGCGATCGGCGGAAATGGCCGCAGCCGCCAGCAGAGCAACGCCGCGGTAATCGCGCAAATGGTGTCCGAAAAAATTTCCAGTCAGAAGGCCAGCCTTTCGAACAGTCTCTCCATCACCGATTGCACCGGAACCAGCACCGCGGTGCAAACCGCCGCAGGCGGCGGCGCATTGACGAGCTCGGGAGACGTGGACATGACGCAGGCCGCGGTCACTGGCTATCAGATGTATTACACAGACTGCGGCACCAGTAACCGGCAAATGATCTACGACGTTCGCTGGACCATTACGCAGCCTTCCACCTACACCAAGATGGTTATCGTTACCGCAAAAATGAAGGGTGCCGGAACCGACGTGAAGACATTCTCGTTGCCAGTTTCCGTGCGCTCTCTCGTGGGACAAGGTACATAACATCATGAAATTCAAAGGGAATTTCCCGGCCGCCAAACAACGTGGATTCAGCTTGCTAGAACTGTTGCTGGTGATCGCGATTCTAAGTTTGATCGTGGGCGCAGTATTCTCGCAGATGGGCGACGCACAACGGCGCCTGAACGCAGAGGAAATGAAGCTGGGCGATTTCCAGGAAGCGCGCGACTTCGTGGACCAATTTTTTCGCGACATCAACCAAGTGGGAACTCCCAACATCCGGATGTATGACCCGACGGCGACCGCGAACAATTTCAATGTAGCGAATCAAACGTCGCTCCTGAACGACAGCCGGCTGGCGGTCGGCCTGGTAAGCATCGACAACAACTCCATCATTTTCGAAGGCTCGGTAAACGGAACCGGTACAGTGCAGAGCGTCATTTACCAGATAAACGGTTCGGGGACCTGCACATATTGCCTACAGCGCAGCCAAGTGGACAAAATCACTGGCAGTTCTCTACCGACAACGATGACGAATGGCGCACAGGGCACGAACTGGGGTACCGAAATCAATGACCTTACGAATAATACAACTACATTCCCAATCTTCAGATACTACCAATACGATGGCACGCAGATCACTTCGTTGCCGCAAGACATCAGCACCCCGGCGGGTGCTAATATTATCGCCAACGTAAAAACCATCCAGATCAACCTGACCATCCGCAATAACAACATCATCGACCAGAAGACCGGACTGCCGATCGAAACAAGTTTTGAGGGTGAAGTTTCGCTGAACAACTGCTCAATGGCTTCCACCGGGCAGCCAATGAGTTGCCAATAGGAGACGAAAGTAGTTATGTCAAAAACAAAACGCAAGAACACGATATTCAAGATCCGGAATCACGAGGAAGGCGTCGCTTTAATCGCCGCCATTCTCACGTTGCTGCTGCTCTCCGCGATTACCGCGGGAATCATCATCCTCACCAATACCGAGACCAACACCAGCGCGAACTTCAAGGACGAGCAGCGGGCATTTTTCTCCGCGAAAGCGGGAATTGAAGAGGCGCGCGACCGGCTGCGCACTGCGGCTACCGGCACTCTGGCGGGAACCTCGCCGGTATTGCCCACAACACTGCCCGGCGCCAGCACTACCGGTATAACTTACGTCTTGAACCCTTTGGGCAGCGAAACTGTAGCACCGTGGACAGCACCAACTACCAGCAGTCCCAACTCATATGCTGACGACGAAATCTGCAAGGAAACCAGCGCCATCAGTTGCAGTGGTGGCTATCCCTCTAGCAGCGGCTGGTACCGTTCTACTTCCCCGACGGCCAACAGCAGCTATGCGGCGTCGCCCGTCCTGGATTGGAAGTGGGTGCGGATTCAACTGAAGCAGAGCAATGGCTTTGGCACAAACTACGCAGTAAACGGCAACACGGCGAATGCCTATTACACTTGCTTAAAGGATGGTTCCCCATACGAGGTTGCTTTTGCGGCACCCTGCGTTTCGCCGACCTATCTTCCGGTATATGTGTTAACCGCTCTTGCCGTGACACCAAGTGGGTCTCGACGTATGCTTCAGGTGGAAGTAGGACAGGACACATTCCAGTTTAATGCTCCGGCCGCGTTGACCCTCGACGGCTCGGGCGACGTATTTGCTACAGGTCCAAGCTCAAAATTTGGCGTCAATGGAAATGACAACAACTCTGTCTGCGGAGGTTCTGTCGGTCCCAATGTGCCTTCGGTGGGCGTACCCGACGATACCGCTAAAACCAGCACAATTACGCAAATCGCTAACGCAGTAAATGGCAACACCAGTAAGGAGGGCAATTATACGAGTGGGAGCAACACCACACCGGACGTGCAGAACGTTTACACCGGTCTGCCCTCAACCCTGCAGACAAAAACTTCGTTGACAGACCTGATGTCAACGATCAAAGCGGATGTCACGCAGCCGGTCATCAACGGCCCGGCGACTGACAGTAGCTTCACCAGCCCTGGCAGTTTGGGGACACCGCAAATCATCTATGTAAACGGAGACCTTACACTCAGCGGCAACTTCACCGGTTACGGAATCCTGGTGGTCACAGGTACCTTTACAGCGAAAGGCAGCAACACCTGGAACGGCTTGATCTTCGTCGTAGGTTCGGGCAACTTTGTGGACAAGGGTACGAGCACCTTCAACGGAGCGGTGGTTGTGGCTAACACGACAGGAACAGGAACAACATTGGGCGCGCCGAATGTCGACGTGAGCGGCGGCGGCAACGGCGGAGTCAACTACAGCAGCGGTTGCATCGTGAACGCCACCCAGCTCACCACATATCACGTGATCTCCATGCGTGAGCTGTTGAACTAATTCCTCCGCGGTCGAAAGGGCGCCGTCGAAAGTGACGGCACGGTTATCTCTGAGTTTCTCCTGAAACTGCCGCGTCCTGCGACGGGAACCAAGCAACCCCGTTGCACAGGACGCGGTCTTCTTTTGCGCGTGTTTTCCCGGCTCAATCGGATTCGAGTTGATGTGCTCGTTCGCGTGGCGTGTGGGCTTGCACGGGCTTGGACTTCGAATGGATCAACTTAAGATTATAGGAACGGCAAAACTTCAGCTCAATGAGGGTTTAGAATGGATTGCGGGGGAATTAGGGTCCGGAACGAGCGCGATACCCAGTGCAATTTGTTGATTCTGAAGAGATAAGCCTCGTGAAGATTTCGAACTGAGAGGCGACTCAATCTGGCCTCCACGAGTAAGCACCGTCACTCTGCAGAACTCCGCCGGCACTGGGCCGCGTCGATATTCTGCGGTGTAAGGATGCACCTTGCGGACCAACCCGGTGGCTGTTTAAGCTGCTGATACCAAACGGCTTATCTCGTTACGCACTGGACGGACTTTGACGCCACCTCCGCACGGGTAGAAACGTAACGGTTTGGCGCATCAGTTCCGGCACGTTATCGCACAAAGAACGGATATCTTGTGTTGGGCTTCACAAGAAAGGAATTTGCCAGCCATCGTGTCGCCATCCATGCGGAAAATCCGACCTGACATCTTGATCTTTGACGTGGATGGCGTGCTGGTTGACGTGCGCGACACCTACTGGCGTTCGGCGATCGAGACGATTCGGCGGCTTACGGGCAAGCGAGTAAGCCACGCCGAACTGCACCACTGGAAAGGCCAGCCCGGAAATAACGACGACTGGCAAATGGTGGCAAACTGGGCCACCGCGCTGGGGCGGCCGACGACTTACGCCGAGGCGCGCGACGCGTTTGGAGAGTTCTACTGGGGCACGGATTCGAAACCGGGAAATGTGCGGCGGGAAAAAATCATAGTGACGCCGGCGCAAATTGCGCGCTGGGCGGCGCGGTTCGAATTGAATTTATTTACGGGACGCAACCGGCGGGAATTTGCATACACCTTTGCCAAGTGGCCGGGAACCGCGCACTTCAAAATGATCGTCACGATGGATGACGTGATGAAGATGAAGCCGCATCCGGAAGGTCTTCACAATATTTTGGGAAAGCGCGATCCGGCGAGCGCGTTATATCTTGGCGATAACATTGACGATGCGTTGGCAGCACGCGAGGCCAGCGTCCCGTTCGCCGCCATTATTTCGAGGAGCGAACACCACTACCGTGAACGCGCTGCCATGTTTAGAAAACTTGGCGCGATCGCGCTGCTCCCACGGGCCACGGCGTTGAACACGCTGTTGAGATCGAAGAGAAATTCCTCGCTGCGCAGACTTCAGTAGCTCAGGGTTTGTAAGTACAAACCCTGAAACCCATTCGGAATGACGGCAACATAATGCGGCCGAATTGAGATTCATTGACAAGGGAAGAGTCTGCGAGAGAAAATTAAGGACTGCTGCAATTGCCTCACTTGTGCCCAAGTGGCGGAACTGGCAGACGCGCTAGCTTCAGGAGCTAGTGGCCGCAAGGTCGTGGAGGTTCGAGTCCTCTCTTGGGCACCATTTCTTCTATGAATTTTATTTCCAAGACTGCGGCCGCAGCGATTCTTGTTGCGCTACTTGCGTTTCCGTTTAGCGCGCAACAGTCCTTTCCTGTGACTTCAACCGTCGACGAGCCCGCGATTGCGGGGAGAGCTGTGGGCCTTGATTCGAACGGCAAGTTGCTGCCGTGGCCGATGCCAGAGAATACCGGCTACTCATACTCTGCGTATTTTCTATCGCAATGGACCATCATCTGGGATCAATACAACCGCCAGCGGCTTCCGTACTTTTATTGCTGCTTCGATTTCGATCGCAAAACTTATGAACTAATTCCGGACGAGCATTATGTGAATTCGACTGCGTACCTGCGCGCCATGATGCAGGGATTTGTCGAGCGGCTATATGCGTATACCGGCGACCCGCGCACGCTGGAATTTCTGCAAAATTTCGTAGACTACGAACTGGAGCACGGAACAACTCCCGCGAACTATGCGTGGAGTGGCGTGCCATATCCGTCCGCGAACCCGGGCGAGCGAGATTATTCCGGCTGGAGCGAGCACGGCGAGGATTTTATCGAGCCGCATGTGGTGGGCGAGGACGGCTACGCGTATTTGCGGCTGTACGAAATGACCGGAAAGACACAATATTTGCAGGCGGCGATACGCTGCGCTGCTGCGCTGGTCAAGAACTTCAAAACTGGGGACAAGGATAACTCTCCGTGGCCGTTCCGCTGCCACGCGCGGGATGGCAGCCTGGCAAACGGCAAAGGCATGGGCCCGTACTCAGCGAATGTGGTCGAGCCAATCATGCTGTTCGACGAATTGATTCGGCTGCGGCAGGGCAACGTCGATTCGTACCAGCGGGTGCGCGACGGCGCGTGGACGTGGCTGATGAAATATCCAATGGTTAACAACGTATGGGTTGGCTATTTCGAAGATGTTGGTCCCAACATGGAGAACATGAACCAGGTCATACCGCTGGAGTTCGCGCGCTACGTTTTGCTGCATCCGGAAAAGGATGCGCAGTGGCACGAACACGCGCGTCAGCTCATCGAGTGGGTGAAGAGCACGCCGAAGTGGCCAAAATATATTGTTCATGGAGCGACAGTTACGACCGAGCAGGGCGATGGCAAATCGTTTTGCTGCAACTTGCCGAATCAGTGTTGCGACAGCCACACTTCGCGGCTGGCCGCGGTCGAAGCGTTTTACTACGCGAAAACCGGCGACGCGGCGTACAAGGAAGCGGCATACCGCTCGTACAACTGGGTGACCTATTTTCAGGGACTGCCGGGCGGAGCGCACGCGCCGTTCAGCAATCAGTGGTGGTTCACGGATCAATTTTCTGACGGGCCGCGCCGCATGATGGACGCGTTCTGGGCGATGCCGGAATGGGCGCCCAGCGATGAATCGCACCTGCTGGGCTCGCTTTCTGCGGTCACAAAAATTTCTTACGGCGCGGGTTCTGTGACCTATTCCACTTTTGACGAGGCATCCACGGATGTTCTTCGGCTTGATTTTATGCCTGAGGCGGTGATGGCCGACGGCAAGCCACTGCGCGAGGTTCACGAGTTGAGCGCGTCCGGCTACTCGTTCGATTCATCTTCGCGTGTACTGCGAATTCGCCACGACCATGCGCGCAACATCGACATCCGGGGAAAATCGCGAAGCGTTGTTGCTGCGATGGTCACCTTTGACGACCCGCACCTTGCCGCAGGCACGCTTTTGAATGGCGGCTATCCTTCGTCGCAGATTGATTGGGGCCAAGGCGTCTGGAAAATCTCGCCGCCTGGTGCGAAATTCCCGACGTTTCATGTGGTGCTCGTGAATCCGTCGACGCGCACTGCTGAATTGAAGTTTTCATCGCCGCGTATCTTTGCGGGAATCGACGTTTGCGATGACGGTCCGGAAGAAGCTGCGATCACGATTCGTGCGTCTGGACAGCGGGATCAGATTGTGACTTTACACGCAGGCGAACTGCGGCGAATTCGTACCGGATGGACAAAACCATCGTTAACGGTGGAATTCGAATTTCAGAATTCTGGCGGGCTTCGCTTTGACAACCTGGCGTACGCGCAGCCTTAAATCGTTCAGGCGCGCGCCGCGCGGGGATTCGTTTCTGATTTGCGCTGCGTGGACTGCCGGACCACCAGCTTCGGTTCCAGCAGAATGCGCTGCGGCGCGATGGGCTCGCCCGCTTCGATCAATTGCAGCGCCAGCTTGCCGGCCTTTTGTCCAATAGCGGCCGTTTGCTGGTCGATGCTGCTGAGCGGAACTTTTAGAAATTTATTGTAGAGAAGATTTCCGCAGCCCACGATCGCTACGTCTTCCGGAACGCGCAGTCCGGCTTCCAATACTGCTGCAATCGCTCCATAGGCAATCGCGTCATTATAACAGAAAATTCCGTCCGGCGGCGGAGACAGCTGCAAGAGCTTATTGGTAGCTTTGTATCCGGTGGCATCGCCGCGTTCTTCAACATGTTCGACGTTGTAAATCAATTCCGCATTGGCCGCGAGGCCCAGTTTCGTCAGCGTCCGTTTGTAGCCTTCCATGCGGCCAACCATGGGACTCAGGCCGCTGCCTCCAATGTGCGCAATTCTTTTGCAGCCCACTTCCGCCAGATGCCGCGTCGCCAGCGCACCGACTTCTTCGTCGTTGACGCCGACGAAATGTGCCGCGAGTCCAGTGAAGCTGCGATCGATCAAAATGTACGGGATGCCCGCTTCTTCGACGCGGCGAAACATTTCCACGGTCCATTGCGCTGACGCCACCAGCAACACGTCCACGCCGCGGGCGATCAGCTGCTCAACCGCCTGCTTTTCATGCTTGGGGTCTTCTTCGGAGGAAGTTGTGACCAGCGTGTAGCCAGTGCCCTGCAAGGTGGCGGAAACGCTGCGCACAATTTCAGAAAAGAAAGAATGCAAAAGATCGGGCACCACGAAGCCGAGCATATTCGTATGCCCGGTTACCAGCGCACGCGCCGCAAGGTTCGGCCGGTAATTCATTTCCTTGCAGCGCTTCAGCACGCGCGCTTTCGTTTCTTGACTGATGTCGGAGTGGTCGCGAAGAGCTTTTGAAACGGTGATCACGGAGACGCCCAGGTCTCGCGCGATATCTTTTAATCGGACGGCCATAGACGAGTTTACCACGTCAGGCCGTGAGCAGGAAGCTTGGCCGCGTCGACGGCGTCGACGTGGCGGGTCAATGCCACATTCGCTAATCGGTTTTCCCTAAACCGGCGACCACCAAGCAATAACCAAATTACGGCAACCGGGATAAGCGAATAGATCGCTGGCGGTAGCACCAAGTTAAAGACTAGCCCGCGCTGGCCGAACATAATCGTGAGGAATGGGTGCCCTTCCATGGGGATCTTCATTGTGCGGAGCACAAGACCAAATGTAATTAAAAATGGGATTAAAGCTACGTCTCCAGCCAGAAACCAACGATTCTACGAATGTATCGCGGCGCGCGGCTCATTATTCATAATCTTATAATGGCGAAGCGAGTTAGGTCCCGATTATTGGAATCGGACACTGATCCACGACTCGCCGAGGGACAAAAAACGAAACCACAAAACCAGGTCGAGGCGAAGGTCCGGGCAAGGGCGGGCACGGCATGCCGTGCCCTGCGGGAACATTAGTGCGAATCCGTGCCCCTGGTTACTGGCGATGATGTCGTTGTTACTCGGCGGCGATCTCCGTCCAGGGATACGCCTTCATATCGTGCAATTCGGGTTTTTGCCATGCCAGTTCGGGGTGGGCGGCGAGGTGTTGGGCGGCATTGAAGTCGCGGCCACACGCGTGGCCGGCGGAAGCGGTGAAGGAAAGTCTCGCAGCCATCGTCGCGTCGGTAGCCTTGTTTTGCACCGCTCCCGCTGTACCGTAGGCTGGTTGCCACGCGCCCATGCCGCGCGGCGAAAGCTCAACGTGGCCGCACAAGGTGCGTTCGCTGGGCTGGGTTTTTCCAGTGAACGAATCGACGTGATCCGCGAGAAATTTTTGTGCCGCGGCAACGTCGATTTTGCCTTTATTCTGCCGCATCAACTGTTCCCAGCGCTTGTGGCGCGCGTTGGCGCTGATCGCAGGGTCTTTAAGATCGAAGCTGGTTTCTTCCGCAGCCAATTTGGGGCTGACGGGAAAATTCGATCCCACAAAGTAGCCGTCGGTCTTGCGTTCGAGCGTGACGTTCTTCAGGCCGAGCTCGAGGCTTGCGATTTCGTTTTTCCGGGTGTCCGCGATCAGCCAATCGTTGGCGTAACCGCCGTTGTTCCCTTCCTTGAAAATTTTTGCTACGTCGTCGATCGAAGCCGAGTACTGCATGGCCTTGCGGGCGCGAACAAATTCCGGAATGCCGTTGAAGTCGTAGCCGGAAAATCCGGTGATAGTGGTTTCGGTGATGACGATGCCAGACGCGTTCAAGCCGAAGTCATCGCCGCTGTGAATCAATCCTGGCAAACCATCCATGACGAAGCGGTAGCCGCTAGCAGGCTTGATGTCGAAGGCAATTGTCCAGCGCGAACCGTCCATGTAGCCGGTCCAGTCGTTATGGGCGATCACGATTTTGCCGTCCTTGGTGTAGCTTCCTGTGGCAACGAACGCGCTGCAGTGGTCTGGCGCGGTGACGGTAGAGGGCGACGCGATTTTGTGGTCCTTGTCGTACTGCGCGACGTAGTAGCTCCATTCTTCCGCCGCGTTCATGGCTACAACATCCCAAACGTCGAGTTTCACGCCGTGTGCGTTCAGGCCATCCGCGATGCCCTGCATCTCGTCGCGGTATTCCTGTTCGATGTGCGGCCACATTACGTTTTTCGCGGCGTCGCGAAAGAAATTCCAGTCCTTGCCGGTATCATGGGTCAGCTCCAGCAGGAAAACTTTTTGTAGATCGGCAATTTCCGCGGCCAGCAGATAACCGTGCTGGTAGCCGATTTGCCCAGGCGAGCCGGAGAGATGTACGACAGTCCATCCACTGACCGGAGGTTTGCGCGAAGAGCCAGCGAGCATTGCTTCGGAAGGCGCTGCGAGCGACGAAGCCGGTTGCGCGCGCCGGGAAAGAGCAAATGCGGTAGAACAAATTGCGATGAGCAAGAGAGCGAGAGAAAAAGCGCGACGCATAAATGCCTCCGGGGAAGAGAAAGAAAAAGTAACTCGCGGAGCAAGGATTTACAAGCCGCCAGCCAGCGATTTGTGCAATCAGGGCTGAGAACCAGCTCCGCGGAGTGCCTCAAGATTTTCTTTTGCCAGTGCGTTGCCGGGGTCGAGTTGCAAGGCTCGATTCAAGTGCAGAAGAGCTTTTTGCATTTCGCCAAGTTCGGCAAATGCTGCGCCGAGATTGGCTTCGGCGCCGGCATCGTCGGGTTTGAGCTTTACGGCAGTCGTGAGCTCTTGCACCGCTACGGAGAAATTTCCCAAGGTGGCTTGTGCGATTCCCAAGTTGTAGTGGGCGTCGAAATATTCGGGACGAGCGGTCGTGGCGGCCGTCAGATGCGCGATGGCTTCCGGGATCTGATTCCAAGCGAGAAGCGCGCCGCCCAGAGCATTCTCAACTGCGGCGTCTCCAGCGCGCAGCGCCAGCGCCGACTGGTATTGCTGCACAGCTTCTCGCGTGGCGCCACGCAATTGCAGCATGGCCGCAAGATTGTAGTGGGCCTCAAAATCGTCGGGATTATTGTCGATGTGATGTCGCGCCAGCGCTTCCTGCAGAATCATTCGCGGATCGCGCGAGTCGGCTGGCGAAGCGACAGGAAGAACTTGCAGCCATAGATGCGCCATTTCGTCTACTGCGCGATTGCCGGCGCGCACACGCTGTGGCGGATTATTTGGATTTGAAATGTTGTCGCCGGAGTTGTCGTAGCGGTAGCGCATGACAATCGCGGTTCCACGCGGCAGTAACTCCGGCTCAGCAAGGCGAAACACTGCCTGCCAGTTAAGGTCCCAACGCGCGATGTGAATGAGCGTTTTCTCCGTGCCATCGGAAAATCGCGCCAGCGCCAGCATGTCGCGGCAAAGATAGTGAGCATGCGGATAAATCGCCAAGAGTTGCACGTCTTGCGGCAGAGTAAATTCATCGCTCGCCAGAAAATTACTCTGGCCAGCGGGAATGTCGAGCGCGCGATCATTGTCCAGTTGCAGCAAGACAGGAAATTTTGTCGCCGGATGGTTGGTGAAATAAATTCCGATGGACGGCTGAATGGATTCTGCTTTGCCGGAAGGCTGCAAATGCGTGTTCAGGACCAGATCGTTGCCCTGATCAAGGCGCAGTGCCAGTCCAGCCGGTTCGATAATGGGTGGACTGCCAGGCTTCCAAAAAAGAAAATGCCCATCCGGATCGAACGACTCCGATTCGATTTGCAGTTCCATCCCAGGGAAACCGCTTCCGGGGGATTTTTCTTCGCGGCGGGCGGATTGCGTGCGATCGACCAAAAGATTTGCATGATGCACCAAATGTTTTTCGCCGGGATGGATTTCAATCGCCCGTATGAAGCGCGATGAATTTAACGGCGAACGAAAAATAAAATTCCAATAGACATCGCTGCCGCTTGCAGGAACAGTGAAGGCTGCAGCCGCCTTCAATACCAGGTCGGGCGCTCCCAATTGCCAGCCAGAAGTGAACTTTGGCGCTGGCGGAAGCTCGTCGCGATTCCCTTCCAGCGCTCCATCGGCAACCCATTTTTGAAACAAGGCAATTTGTTCGCCGGAAAGATGTGAGTCTTCTTCGAAGCGCACGCCATCTTGCGACGGCAGCCACGGAGGCATCACGCGCCGGCTGGTAACGTCGGCGATTTGGCGCGCGTGAGACTTAACGTCGCCGTAAGTTATGAGCGGGAACGGCCCGGCTTCACCAGCATGGTGGCAAGGCGCACAGGAGCGAAAAACGATTGGCGCAATATCATGCGAGAACATAACCCGGTCGGGCGGTTGCGGCTGCGTGTCTGTTTTCCGCTGCGCAAACGATACTGCGACGAACGAACAAGATAGAACGGTGATTGCAAGTAATCCCGAGCGAGCTCGCCTGATGGGAGAAAAATTCATTTCAGGTCGGAGATATAACAACCCACAGCGTTCGCGTGGTCTGGAACGGTGGGCTTGCCGTCGAGCGTGTTGCGAATAGCGTCATCCAGTTCCCGCGTCGTGGGCGTGGCACGCGAACGCCCAAAATCCTCGTACCAATTATCAATTCTGCCGTGGTAAATGAGTTTGCCCGCCGAATCGAACACCGCGGCTTCCGGAGTGATGGTGGCTTGCGCGCGCTTCACCAGATCGCGATGAGCGTCCCGCAATGCTGGAATCGAAAAATGGAATTGTTCATCGTGGCTTCGAATGCGTCTGGCAGATTCGCCGGCATCAGGGTACACCAGCCAAAAGTTTGCTTTGCCCTGGAATTTTTCATGCAGCTTGCGAATTGTCGGCGCGTAGCGATTGGAAATCGGGCAATCGCTTCGAACGAAGAGCAGTACCACCACTCGACCGCTGCTGGACGCGAATGGATCGACAGTTTTGCCGTCCACATTCTCAGCCGATGCACTTCGCACGGTTTGCGGAACACTTGGCAGCGCAGCAAATCCACAAAACAAAAATGCCATGCAAATAATTTTGCGCATCGGTATTTGCGAATGGTACATGGCGCGGGAAAGCCTCAAGTGCAGGCAACCTCAATTCTACACGCTTCGCCTTCACCTGTACCGAGTGACAGGTTTTCGTGGAGCACAAATTCGTTCCATACGTCCCGGCAACGCTACGCGCAAAATACAATGAAAGGGTGGATACGGAGGCGAACCGATGAAACGTTTTGTCTACTCTGCAATTATTGTGGCCGCGCTGATTACGGGGGCGCTGCTCGGCGCTCACCCGGTTTTCGCTTTCCCCGACGCGAAAGGCACCAGCGTGCTCACCGGCGTAGTGATCGGCCCCAACGATAAACCAGTCGCGCATGCTGCGGTAAGCTATCAGTCTTCCGGAGGAAACGCCGCGCACGCAGTACACACCGATGCCCATGGCCGATTCACAATTCATAAACTACCGGCGGACAATTACGACTTGCGCGCCTCCGCCAACGGGATTTTTTCCGAGTGGGAGAAAAACGTCACCATCCACAGCGGACAAACTCGCAGCGTCACGCTGCACCTGATCTACGCCAAACAAATGCCCAAGGTGGCAATTTCGGCCAGCAAGAACAACTAAGCCCGGGTGCCCGGCTCGCCGATTATTCCTGCAACAGTTCCGCCAGATCGTGCAGATCCGTCGCGGACACATCTGAGATCGCGCAAAACTCCATTCCATGCGCGCGCGAATAATTCCATTGGAACCCGTTGCGCGTTCCAGTGGCGGGAATCGCTGAATCATTCGGCGTTGCCGGCCACACAAACACGCTGATGTAATGTTTTCGCCTGCCGTACACCAGCACTGCGACGCTGCGTCCATCCAAAACGTCAAGCCGTCCGCCCACCAGCGGAAATCCGTTTTCCGCCAAATCTTTCACGGGCGGAACATAATCCAGTTTGCCGTTGAACCACGGCTTCACCGTATGCTGATCGGTCGAAAGAACGTCCGTCAAGTGCCCCGGCTGAAGCGAACGCACATGCGCGTCAATGACTTCGCTCATCATCGCGGTTTGCTCGACACCCGGCTTCCCGCTCAGTATTCGCTGCGCAGCAAAATATGAAATCGTCATCAACAGCACGATCACCGCACTGGCCGCAATCCAGCGAAAAATCGGCACCCACGTCCACTGATAATCTGATTCCGTTTCGGTGTTGGCAATTTGGCGTTGGATTTTTTTCGCCAGTACCGCTGGAGCTCGTTCATACAACTTTGCCGCGCGCAGCGAAGCGCGCAGCGATTCCTGTTCCTCCAGTTGCGCAATGCAGGGTGAGCATGATTCCAGGTGCTGTTCGAATTCCTCCGCGCGGATCGGATCCAGCTCGCCATCGAGGTACCCATGCAGCAACGCTTGCGAAATTTCACACGTCACGGTGCACCTCTTTCCCGCCCGCACCAGCGCCATGTGCAGGACGCAGTAGTCGTTTCAAACCATCCCGCGCTCTTGCCAGGGTGGACATCACCGTGCCAATTGGAATCGAAGTGATCGTGGCAATCTCCTTGTAGGAACAGCCTTCCAGCTCCCGCAGCACCAGCACCTCGCGCGAACGAGCCGGCAAACTTTCCAGAGCGCGCATCAGTCGTTCCCGTTCATTGGAAGCGACCGCTGCCGCCTCCGGCGTTTGCGTTGCCGGCCCTTGCGCCGGCAAATGAACCGTTTCATCGAACTCCGTTGTCAAGTCCGCCCGGCGGTTTTTCTCCAGCCAGCTGTAGCAGGCGTTACGCACAATCTGGAGTAGCCAGGTTCGCGCGTCCGTCCCGTGAAATCCGGCAATGAACCGGAATGCGCGCACCAGCGCGTCCTGCGTTACATCCTCAGCGTCCGCGCGGCTGCGCAACAACCATCGCGCCAGGTTGAACGCAGCGTCCTGGTGCGGCATAATCAGCCGCTCAAACCGCTGTCGATCCGCAGGCTCCAGCACGCACGCTCCTCGTCTCCATAACTATAGACTGCCCAGCTCCTGATTTTATTCCCAATTCGGTTTGTTGCCATGCCAGTATTTGCAGGCCTGGCGTTGCACGGAGAATAAAATCTGAAAAATGTGTGGCAAGGAAAGGACTTACGGGCGTGTTTTCGGTAAGTATGGCAAATAAAGGAGTTAGGCGAGAGCAGACAGGAAAGCAAAAAGAAAGTGTGGGTCGTTTTTCTTGGAGGCTCGGCGAAACGGCTGAGGCGCGATCTTCACATAGCAAGATAGCACGAAAAGAGTACGATGTAAATATCTATTCTTATGGTAAAAGCTGGTCGCCAGGAGTGGTGGAACGAGGCGGCGTGAGTCATTGAAAATAAAGGGTTGCGCGCGCGATTCGAGTGAGATTGACAGCGGTTCATGCGATGCTAAGCTGGGGCCATCGAAGTACGTTTGAAACCGGAGTTGCAGGCAAGCTTACGCGGCTGGCCACGGAAAAAGGGCCGCGATAGCGAGTCGCTGGTGGTTGAAGCTGTCGAACGTATGTTCATCCAGGAAGTGGAGCGAGGGCTTGCCGCTGCCGAACGCGGTGAGTTTGTTGACCACGAGGACGTCCGGAAACAGATTGAGAGCCGTTGTCGCGGCTGATGCGTATCCGCTGGACAGATTTGGCTGCCCGAGACCTTACCGAAATCTGCGACTACATTGAAGAGCATAACAGCACCTCGACGGCGCACCGCGTAGCCGTTTCCATTCATGACCGCGTAAATGCCTTGGTGGAATTCCCTGAAAGCGGCCGACCGGGATACAAAACCGGGACCCGTGAGCTCGTCCTTAGTGGCCTACCATACTTTGCCGTTATTGCCTTGAAGCGAAGCGCGCAACTTCTTGAGGAAGACACCGGGTTGCGCAAGCGCGAATGGAACGGCACGAAAACCGTCTGGAAGGAAAACGGAAATGACGACTCGATGGAAACGGTTTTATGACAAGCAGAAGGAGGATGCGAAGCTGCGGGAGCTGGTTGAGAGCGAGCTAGAGAATCTGCAATTGGGAGTGCAGATCACAAGGATGCGGGCTGCGGCGAATCTGAGCCAGGCAAAACTGGCGGCCCGGGCGGAATGAGCGCGCCGAAAATTTCGGCTATGGAGAATGAACCGCACAATCTGACGATCGGAACGTTGATCCGGGTGGCGCATGACCGGGGTGGGGAGGCCGGCCAGGAAGAGAGTTGGAAATCCGTTTGGACACGGTGAATTGATGATCAAAGCCGATCCAATGTCCATAAGGGGGCCAGGGGGCTCTGAGCCCCGGTTTAGTCGATTGACCCTGGTCGCCCGCAACTTTTTTCTCTTGGCCGGAATAAAACCGCTGCTTCGCGAGTTTGCCCATATGTAGCCGATGGGCAAGCGGCCATCCTTCATTTCCGGCTGACACCAGGAGAACCATGAGCGACAAGAACCACGATGAACTTTTAATTGACCACAACCATGATGGCGTTGACCGTCGCGGCTTTCTGAAGTGCATGGCATGGGCGGGCACCGGTACCCTGTGCGTGATCAGCGGTGGAGTCCTGAAGTCTTTTAGCCTGAGCCGGCCCTTTAATTCCGGAGGCCTGAACGATCTCGATGCGGCGGCGGGCAAAGGTGAACTGCAATTTGTGCAAATCAGCGATAGCCACATGGGATTCAACAAACCTGCCAATCAGGATGTGGCGGGAACTTTGAAAGCGACTGTCGAAAAAATCAAGGCGTTGCCCAATGCCCCGGAATTTCTATTGCACACCGGCGATATCAGCCATCTTTCCAAACCGGAAGAATTCGACGCCGTGGATCAGATCCTGAAAGATACCGGCAAAGAAGTCTTTTTCGTTCCTGGCGAGCATGATGTTTTAAACGACGAAGGACGGCAGTTTCTCGATCGCTATGGAAAAGGATCGTCGGGCGCCGGCTGGCGCAGCTTCGATAAGAATGGCGTGCATTTTGCCGGCCTGGTGAATGTGATGAATCTGAAGGCCGGCGGACTGGGCACGCTGGGAGCGGAACAACTAGAGTGGCTGGAAAAGGATTTGGAACATCGCTCGAAGAGCACGCCGATCGTGATTTTTGCGCACATTCCGCTGTGGAGCGTTTATCCGCAGTGGGGCTGGGGCACCGACGACGCCACCCAGGCGCTCAGCTACGTGAAAGGTTTTGGCTCGGTGACCGTTTTGAACGGGCATATCCACCAAATCATGCAAAAGGTCGAAGGCAACGTAACCTTTCACACCGCGGCGTCAACAGCATTTCCGCAACCGGCACCGGGCACCGCCGATTCGCCCGGGCCGATGAAGGTTCCCGCCGAGCAACTGCGCCAAGTTCTTGGCATCACCGACGTGCAATTCGTGCGCGGGCAAAATACGCTGGCGGTTGTGGACCGCAACCTCGCGTAAGTGAGGGGAACGGGCTTACCAGTGATAAAGCCCGCGCGATGGTTTCGTTTGACGACTCAACTTAAAGGGTTTCTCAGCGGCGTGAATGACGGCCCATAAATTCGCATTTCGCGGCGACCTTGAATGCGCGTAGTACTACCTCTAACATACTGATTATAATGGTGTTATATACGCTTTCCGCTTAGTAGTAACTAGGGGTGCGGTACTAAGACCTGCGTACCCCGTCCTCTGGCTCCGACGGCCCATTCACAGAAATGCGCGTTGCCAGTAACTTGTTACAACGGGTTGGGGGCCGCGCGGGGACAGCGGCTCCGCAAGGGGCCGTGTGCGAGCTACCCAACCCGCTTCTGTTCCTTCGCCGCTTCTAGTTCACACAATATTCCAAGTTCTAATGCGATTCTAGCGCGCCTGTGGACGAGACTCCGCAAACACCGACGGCATTCTGCTTGCATCTATATGGCTGCGAGCTAATCGAGAATGCTTGGAATCAATAACTTACGACTGATTAACACGCCGGGAAGGACCGGAACTGGACTGTTCTCCCGACAGCCGGGAGTTAGCGGCTGGCCGGCCGAGGGCCCCGGTGGTCCCTTCAGCAAAGGCCCGCTGGCTATACTCATCGTCGCCTTCGGGGTGCTGCTCCAGCCCATCGATTTACAGTCGGCGCCCAAACCAGCGCGCGGGAATCGCAAAATTGCCGAGGCGTTCGAGAAATACGTTCGAACGTCCGACGAGCGCAACAATTCCGAACTGCAGCGCGGGACTGATTTGCTTTGGATCGACTCGCTACCTGAGGCGGCGAGAGAAAAGGTTTACGCAGACCTGAAGCGTGGCGAAGTTGAGTTGCAGCAACGCACCACGCGGGAAACGGGACGGGAGATTTCGTGCCCGGGCTGCATGATTCATCATTGGGAGGGGCTGGTGTTCATTCCAGGAGCGCGACTGGAGGACGTCTTGCGCGTGCTCAAAGATTACAACCACCACGCTGAGTATTACGCCCCCGATGTTGCGCGATCGCGGATTGACGCGCGCGATGGCGATCATTATCGAGTCTTCCTGCGGTTGCGACGTCAGAAAGTAATCACTGTGGTACTGAACACCGAACACGAAATCACCTACTATCGAGATACAGCGTTTCGCGCGCACAGTCGCAGTAGTGCCACGCATGTGGCCGAAGTGGAAAATCCCGGTAAGGCGAACGAACGGGAAAAACCGCGCGGGGAGGATAACGGGTTTCTGTGGGGCATGGAAACCTGGTGGCGCATGGAGGAAAAAGATAACGGAGTGTATGTGCAGAGCGAAGTGGTTTCGCTTTCGAGAGATATTCCCGCGGGCCTGGGTTGGATGATTGGGCCGTTCGTGACAGCGGTGCCCAAGGAATCTTTGACGTTTACGATGGAGGCGACGAAGAAAACGGTGCTGTCGCAACTTCACGCGAAGAACTCAAACTGATTTCTTTGATTACTTGTGCTGCGATTTCTTTGCCGCGGCGGCGACCAACAGTTTTCGCACTTCACGCGCATGCGCATCCCAGGAAAATTGTTTCGCGGTTTGTAAACCGTTCGAAGCGATTGCGCTGCGTTGTGGGGCATTGGTGGCGAGTAAGCGGATTGCCGCAGCTAATTCTTCGGCATTTTCTGGATTATTCAAAACAATGGAATCCTGGCCCGGCGACAGCCAACCGCTTACTCCGGCGGCTGGGCTGACGATCACCGGCAATCCGCAGGACATGGCTTCAAGAACGGGCAGGTTGAAGGAGTCCTCAATGGAAGGAGCGACCAGAGAATCGGCAGCTGCATAAAAAATTCTGACATCCGGCACGGGGGCAAAAAAATGAACGCGCGCGGCTATGCCAAGTTTTTCGGCTTCGGCTCGGAAAATCGTTGGTTGGTCCTGCCCGACCACGAGCAAGCGAACCGGCAGCTCTTTACACTGCGAACAGGCTCGCAGCAGAGTTTTGAGACCTTTATTTTGCCAGTCATTGCCTACGAGCAGGAGAACGAAGTCTTGTGGCGATAGACTCCACTCCTGGCGGAATCGCTCGCGCATCATCGAGAGCGCCGCGGGTGAGAAGTGGACCGCATCCACGCCGTTGGGAATTACCGTGACGTCATGGCGGCCAAAATAGCGAGCCAGTTGGGCGGCGGTGTGTCGCGAAACAGCGGCGAGAGTGACGCCAGTGTTTTGGTAAACACGACGTTCGAGCCTGCAGATCAATGCGTAGTAGAGCTTTCGGTGCAGAGCACGCAGACCGCCGTTATCGTGCGCCCGCTGTAATTCGGCGACGCGATGGAAAACTGCGTGCACCAGAATAACGTCGGCGTCGGTGGAATTGATACCGGGCGAGAATACTACATCCGGCGTGATGCGGGCGGCGCGCTCTTGCCGTCGGCGAGTCCTGCGGTTCGATAAAAACCAACCGATAAATTGAATGAGGTGAGGCCCGGGAAGAGTTTTCACTCTGTGCCAAATAATTCCTCCGTGCTCACTTTTTTCAGCTGTGGAGGCTGGTTCGTAGTTCGAATCGCTGACTTTTTGTGCGTAGAGATCAATGGTATCTCCGTGCAGCGAGGAAAGGCGATCGAGCAATTCCGCTAGAGCGCGCTCGGTACCGTGTTGACGGTCCACGAAGGGAGAAATTACTGAGATGCGCACGTCAGTCGGCTCGCGCGCGCCGGCAAGGGGAATTTTTCCGCCGGGGTTGTTCGAATGGGTGCACGTTTGAATATACCGCACAAGTCCCTGTGCGGTGTTTGCGGAGGGATCGCGAATACGCGGCGCTGACGAAAGCGAAGAAGATTCCTCGCTGCGCTCGGAATGACGGTGAAAGGCTGGGATTGAAGGACAAAGACGGGGCATTTGCCAACTTACGATTGACGACTGGGGATTGACTAAAGGAAAACGCGGGAGGCTCGCGACGATACAGGCCCTTCAATTTGAAACCGATCGCGATTACCAAGGGATGAGAAAGATTTTAGTCGTTCGCATAGCGGAACGCTGTTTGCGCGATGCTAGGCTGCGAATTCGATGCCAGCGTCGACAAAAGATATTCATGCGTTTTCCGCCACTCTCACGTTAGAAGAACGGCCGGCTCCGGTAGTCAGCGAGATTGCGCTTGCGGCGGCAAATCCAGTTTTTCGATTTCCGCATATTCCGGAACTGGACGGATTTCGCGGAGTGGCGATCCAGCTGGTAATTTTCGGACATTACGGAAAGTTTCATGGCGCAAACGCGGAAATGCACGAGCTAGCGCGAACCGTCGCAGAATTTGGTGTGCTGTTATTTTTTGTCCTCAGCGGATTTATGATGACCGCGCCACTTTGCCGGGAGCGAAGCGCAACAGGCGGGGTGGACTTCAAACAATTTTATTTGCGCAGAGTGCTGCGGCTGGCGCCGGCGTTGCTGCTCTTTTTACTTACGGTGGGGCTTTGATGGAATGGGGATGGATCGCCGACGTGCCAAAGAAGGAGTTGCTGGAGTGCCTGCTGTATTCGCGGAATATCGTTGGCCACAGCGTGTCGCTTGGCCACCTGTGGTCGCTGTCGTTGGAAGAGCAGTTCTATTTGATCTGGCCGGTGTCGTTTTTTTCCTGCCGGTGCGACGCGGCGCGGCGATAGTGGCATGGATCTGCGCAAACATGATGGCGTGGCGAGGAGTAGCGATTGCGGCAAACCTGTTCGCTTACGATCGGCGAATTTATTACCAGCGGCCCTATTTTCGATTTGATTCGATTCTTATCGGAGGGTTGGTGGCGTTGTGCGTTTGCTCTTCGGCGAGCTATTTCGTGCGCATGGGCTGGTCACATGGACAATGGCGGGTGAGCGGGTGGGCCGAAGCCTATACCTCTCGATTCAGGAACTGTTGGTTACCGCGGTGCTGGCGCAGGTTGTGCTTTGCAGGAAGACGCTGTTCGCGGCATTCTTCCGGTCACGCGTTCTATGATATTTCGGTGCGATTTCCTATTCCTTGTATCTGTGGCAGCAGTTATTTCTAGTGACGCCAGTGCCCTGGTGGGGACGTTTGCGCGCCCTGCCGTTGTCCGTCATCGTTCCGATTCTGATAGCGGCGGCCTCCTGTCACATTGTCGAGAAGCCAATTCTACGTGTCAAAGACCGCTAGCCCCGCAAGCTTGATAGAATCACAATCGCCTGGAGAATCATTCAACACGACAGTTAGGGGAACTTTTTCACACGGTTTCCTGTAAATAATCCAGGATCGGCAATTCAAGATATTGCGAGGTTTTCATTTGCGCAAAGAGCAAATCCTTCGAGCCAGGATGCCGGAATTGGATTCGCTTCGCGGTGTGGCAATTCTGTCCGTAGTGATTTACCACGGACTCTTTTGGTCGAATAATCTGACAGGACTGTCCGGCTGGGCACGGATCATCGTCAACCTGACCAGGTTCGGCTGGCTTGGGGTAAATTTGTTTTTCGTGCTCTCAGGATTCCTGATTACGGGAATACTGCGGACCCAAAAAACCTCGCCAAGCTATTACTCTCATTTTTATTTCAGGCGGGTGGTGCGAATCCTGCCGGCCTTATACGCATTGCTGTTTGTTCTGTGCTTCGTTCCGAACCAAAGTCACAAATATCTTCTGCTAAGTTTTTTCTTCTGTGCCAACCTGGCCGCAGTGTTCCACATTCCGTACACCTACGCGGTGCTGTGGTCACTGGCAGTAGAGGAACATTTTTATCTGCTGTGGCCCTGGGCAGTGCGGCGGCTCGGTGTGCGATTCCTTTATTTTGTGATTGCACTGCTGTTGATCGCGGCTCCGGTTTTCCGCGCTTTAGCGTTTGCACGACCACTTCCGGATGGATTCGGCACCTTGACATGGCAGGCGTGGGACGGAATTGCAATTGGAGCGCTCTTGGCGCTCCTGGTGAGGGAACCCTGGATTACCCGTCGACTTCTAATTTGGATCGCCTGCTCCTGCCTGGTGGTCGCAGGACTGGGCCTCGCGGCCGGAGCCCCATTCGGAATTCTTACGCGGACGGAGCCATTGGGCGCCACATTCATGTTATCGCTGATCAGCTTGATATTTTTTGGTGTTCTAGCAATGGCAATCTGGTGCGGATCCGGACTGCGAGCCGCATTTGTGCAGTGGAGAATTCTAAGCTTCTATGGGGACATCAGCTACGGACTATATCTATACCACCTGCTGGTATTTGTGGGCTGCGATCGAGCAACGGCGATTTTTTGGCCACACAGCCACGCTTCGCTGGGCATTGCTGGAATGCTCTTTTTGCGACTGGCCGTGGTGCTGGCGGCGGCGACCGGGCTTTCGTATATCTCAAGATGGTTTTACGAGGAGAGGTTTCTGAAATTGAAGCTGCGACCGGCAAAACTGGCAGGGTGACCGATCACCCTTTAAGGCCTACCGGGGGCAAAGCAACGCTGGGAACGAAATGTGGCCGAGACTGGGCTGTCTCCGCAGCGAACTGCGCCGAAAGCCCAAGGTGCGGGAGCCGAAACAGAATCCCGATCAGCATCCAGAAGTATGCGTTCACCAGGAAATCCTGATAAAACGCGAGGCTGTTGTAACCCATCGGGAAAAAAAGCAAAAAAATAAACCAAAAAATAACGAAAGCAATTGGGAACCAAGGCGAGCCGCGCAGTTGTTTGACAATTTTCCAGGCGGAAAGGGAAACTGCCGCTCCAAGAATGAGCCAAAGCAGCAGCCCGAACGCTCCCATTTCAATAACCAATTGACCGTAGCCGTTCTCGACGCCAATCCCGGTGTTTGGAGCGTGCATAATTCGCGCGACGTATTGAATACCGAGCGAAGCAGTTCCGGTTCCGTAGCCGTACATCCAACGCGGGGTATCGAAGGCAGCAAGAAAATTCTGCAAGGGATAATCTCGCGACCGCATGGCAAGCTCGCTAGAGGCGCTGTATGGACTTAGCGTTTCCGAATAGATGGCGAGCCGGGAGTTAACCTGTTCTGGAAAGATCACCGCGAGGGTTACGATGGCAAGACCGCCGAGCAAGATGACGCGTTGAATCGAGCGAACGACGCGAGTAACTTCTTTTTGTTTCCAAGGCGCCCCCCACACGAAAGCGGCCATGATTACAAGCGTACTGCCCAAGCACCACATGAACACGCCTCGAGAAGTGCTCATTAACGCGGCAGCGGCAAGTACGCCGATTGTTGTGAAGACGGGAATTCTACCCTTTTTGGAGCGCAGGATCAGGTAGCCACCAAAGCCGAGAACGATCATCCAACTGGCGATGATTAGGTTCTGAAAACGGCCGGTGCTGACAAAAACGGAGGTGGGCCGGTAGGCAGTCAGTCCGGTGATCGGAGAGGTGCGGTACAGGGTACTTAATTCGCGAATATCCTCCTGCATGGTCGAAGGATTTAGAAAAGTCGGTCCGATAATGGATTGCGCGATTCCGAGACCCGAAATCAACAAAATCAAAACAGCGTTGAACATGAAAAAGCGGCGAAGGTCCTGTTCTGAATCGATAAGCGCGTAGCCCAAATACATCAAGGGAATGTATAGAAAGTAAAGCTTCAGGCCAAGAATGCCGTAAAACATGCTAGTGGAACCGGGGTTGAATACCTGAGCAGCGGCAAACCAGACAAAAATTAGAAGCGGCACTAGGAACGGGGGGCGGAATCTAGCTGTTTCCTTTGAATTGCGACGCGCCACATAAAAAGATATATAAACCAATATCGCCAGGATATCTTTGGCGAAGTATATGACCATGTTGTTGCCGAGAAACTTGCGCGCGAAATCCTCGAAAAAAAGCCAGCCAAAAAAGATGTACAAGCCATGGCGCCAGTTGGTCAAGATGCGGACCGCGAAAGCAAGGCCGGTGATGCCGATAACGATTAGTCCCAGGCTGGTCCAATCGCTAGTGAGCACGAATTGTGATATTTCGAATGCAGCCAGCAATGCAAAAACAAAAAGCGCAATCGAGGAATAGAATTTCTTGCGCGGTCCAGAGGTAGTTGGGGAAATAAACATTCGAGACACGGCCTATCTCTTCTCTAGAAACGTCGGGGGTATCGGAAGCAACGGCATCGCTTCAGCCTAACATGACCCGGCGGTCTGGGCATCCATCAGGGGCAATCGGATTCCGGAAAATGCCGCCAGTCCTCGCCACAAAGCGCCGCCTCCAGTTGCTGAACCTGGGTCGAGCCCATAAGGTCGCTTGCGGCTCGTGCAAAATTTTCCCGTGGCACGGGGTGCTGGAGGAGAATACGAATGTTAGTTGCGATATGGTCTTCAATACCTGCCACGCAGACGGCGCCAATTTTATATTTTGTGACCACGCAGGCGAGCGTGCTGTCAGCAGGAGTATGGGCGAAGACTGGCCGTTGTGCCTGCACGTAAGTGGATATTTTGATGGGCAGGCTGGTGCGGCGAAATAGTTGGTATTTTTTTCCGGCTGGATACATGGCGTAGAGAAAATCACATGCAGCTAGTAGGGGAATTGCGTTTTCTTCGCTTAAGTCACCGTGGGACGCAAACATTTCGCGGTCTTGTGCTGCGATGGCATCCATTTCCGGCGAAGCCCCGATGCGGATAATGCGGAGGTTGCGGTCTTGTTCTTGCGCTAGTTTCTTGCAGGCCGCGACAAAGCGAAGAAACGGTTGCGGATGATAGAGGGTGCCGATGTGCCCGATAGTCAGATAGCGCGGATCCGGGGATGTGCTTGGTTGTGGCAGCGCTGCTACGTGCAGGTAGAGCGCGAAACATTGCACTCCGTATTTCTGGCGATACAGATTTCGCATCCCCCAGCTGGTGACGTCGATACTTTTTGCAGCGCGCAAAAGATTTGGAAAAGTACTGTGCAGGAGTGGTCGAAACATGCGGTAGCGTTGCGAACGGATCCAAGTGGCGAAGGGATCGTCGTGGATGGTGAGATGAACTCTCTTACCTTGTGCGATGAGCTCGGCCGCCACGGAAATTCCTTCGTAATGGCCGACCACCCAGTAAAGGTCGGCGTCCATCTGCTCGACCAGATTTTTTACGGGCGATTTTGATCCAGGCAAAAATCCCGTGCGCGCGCTCAAGTCACTTAAGAGCGCGGATGTTGTGAGCCGCGGTCCGAGCCACTTGCATCGCGAGTTCGCGGCAGGCTGGTGCGCGAGGTAATACCATCGGACGTCGAGTTCGGGAAGATAGTGGAGATGGCTGCGCAATTGAGCGGAGCCTCCGCCGAGTTCAGGGGAGAACGGCGTAAAGAGCGCTATGCGCACCGCAAAGAGCTCCGCGCTGCGACAGTTAATAGTGGCAATTCGATGGATGCAAAAATGTTGCTATTTTTCATTGCGAACGACCCCTACGGCTTTGCGCACTGCTTCCACGGTTGCGGCGATAAGTCTTTGCGGGGAGTGGGTTTCAACGTGAGCAAATCCGCGGCGCCCGAATTCTCGTAATTGCTGGCAATCCGCCAAGGCGATCTGCAAGACATTTGCCAGGGCTTGAACATCACCAGCGGGAAAGATAAATTGCGGGTTCACGGGAGCAACGAGATCGCGGGCAGCTCCGACTTGATCGCTTACAATTACCGGACAAGCGCAGCACATGGCCTCGTTTACGACTACCGCAAAAGGTTCATAGACTGACGGAAGCACGAGTATGTCCGCCGCGGAGTACAGTGCAGGCAATTGAGATTGGTTGACGAAGCCCAGGAATTTTACGCGGTGTCCGATTCCCCGTTGCATTGCTTCCGCTTCTAGTTTGGGCCGCTGCGGACCCTCACCAGCGAACACAAGTATCGCTTCTTCCGGGGCAGCCTGGGCGAACGCTTGCAACAAGTCCATCGGGCGCTTCCAGGGTTGCAGCTTTGCGCAGAATAGAATGATCGGCTGATGGGACGTCGCGCCCAGATTTTCGCGCGCGGCATCGCGATTCACCATCGCTGCTTGAGCCTTCCACCAGTCATTGTCGACGGTGTAAGGAGTAAGGGTAATCTTTGCGGCGGGAATTCCGAGAGTCTTTACCATTTCAAAAGTTCCGGTGGAAGGAACAATTATCTGGTCGGCCTGGCGAAAAAGAAATGGCCAAAAAGCTTTCTTGAACGCGACCTTCCACGCTTTACCATCGCGCGGGGCCAAGCTGTGTGCATCGGTACCGAACAGGAACGCCGCTCTAGACTTTTTTGCCCCGCGTCGAGCGATCCAGAAGGATGCGCGAACGTAGCCAACAAAGCACAACACCGCGTCAAATTTTCCATCGCGTATCAGTTTGGACAGCCCGGGATTGTTCAGCCCCCAAAAGGATTCTTTGCCGGAGCCTTTATTGGGAATCGCTATCCAGGAATACCCTTCCAAGAGCGGCACGTCCCATTTGACGCTGGTGGCAAAATCCGGATCGATCGCGGCCTCCGCTCCGCGCAATGAACAATACGCAACCTGTAAATTGAGTTGCGGTTCGGTGGCCATGCGGCGAAAGAGGGGAGCCATGTATTGGACCGGGTGGGCGGCGACGGCTAACACCTTGAAACGGCGCTCAGACATAAGCTCTTTCGGAGTGAATCAGCTCCGTTTCGGAGGCACATTTCATCGCCACTTCAAGCACTTTGCGCCCCCAGCTCCCGAGTATAACTGGGTTTCGAACCGCCAAACCGCTGTGCTAGACTGGCAAAGGTTTAGGCGGTAACTCTCAGGGGCTACGGTTCACCGCAAGTCTCCGCAGACACTTCCCCGGCAACGCGGGGCTGAACGAAATTCTGGATTACGAAGGAACCGTCATGTCTGGGCATTCAAAGTGGGCCACGATTAAGCACAAAAAGGCGGCTACGGACGCCAAGCGCGGCCGGGCGTTTACGCGGCTGATTCGCGAACTGACCATCGCGGCGAGGATTGGCGGCGGCGATGCAAACTCTAATCCTCGGCTGCGCACTGCGATTCTTTCCGCAAAAAATGAGAACATGCCGAACGATAATATCGAGCGCGCGATTCTGCGGGGTACCGGGCAACTGGAAGGCGAAGTCTACGATGAAGTTACGTTCGAAGGGTACGGGCCGGGTGGAGTCGGGATTTTGATTCAGGTGGTAACTACGAATCGCAATCGCGCGGTGGGCGAAATGCGTCACGTGATGGGCAAAAACAACGGCAACATGGCCGAAGCCGGCGCGGTGGGATGGATGTTCCACCGCAAAGGCGAAATTACGGTGGCCAAGGAAGCGGCGAGCGAGGACAAGTTGATGGACCTGGTGTTGGAAGCGGGAGCCGAGGATATGAAGGACGACGGCTCTGGCTGGTACATCGTAACGCCGCCAGAAGCGATCGAGACCGTGAAGGAAGCGCTGGTGAAGGCGGGAATTACGCCGCAGAGCGCGGAAGTGGCCATGGTTCCGCAGAATTATGTGAAGCTGACGGGCGAACAGGCCAAGCAAATGCTGCGCTTGATCGAGGCGCTGGAAGAGCATGACGACGTGCAGCACGTGTACGCGAACTTTGATATCGACGAAAGCGAAATCCAAGCGGCTGTGGGGGCAAGCTGAGATTTTCTTTTTATGGTGAGCAGGGCACATACAAAACGGGCCCACAGAGCACGGCGCGCACAATAGAGCATAAACAACTGGCACCAAAGCGTTCCTCGCCTTACACTTTTTGCGATGAGCGAATCCCCCACGCGGCGAACTGTGTTTCGAGTATTGGGCATCGATCCTGCTGCGGCTGGTCCGACCGGCTACGGCATTATTGAATCGGATGGCCGGAACTGCCGCATGGTGCATTATGGCGTGCTGAAAGTGGCGGAGAAGCTTCGCAAAGAATCCGCAGGAGCTGCGCTGGAAGCGGTGCACGCTCTGATATGCGGACTGTTGCGAGATTTTTCGCCTGATGCGCTGGCAGTGGAGTCTGTTTTTTCGGCGTTGAATGTGAAGACCGCACTACGCCTGGCGGAGGTACGCGGAGTAGTGCTGCTGGCTGCGGCGCAACACGGAATTACGGTACATAGTTACGCGCCGCGCCTGATAAAAGCCTCGGTCGCTGGTTATGGCAACGCCGATAAACAGCATGTTCAGGCGATGGTGCGATCGCTGCTTGGAATGACGGAAATACCGGAGCCGGCGCACGCCGCCGATGCCCTCGCAGTGGCCCTCTGCCATATGCAACATGAACAATTTCGGGTGCGTTTTGAAGTTCCAGCCATGTCAGCTGTCAAATCCTCGCGCTTGCTGAGGGGAGCGAATGCTTCCCGAACCTCGGGCGCTCTAGCCGCTCGAGTTCAGCCGCCGCGATGAAGAAGCCACGCCTATCGATTAGGAGCGTCCTCGTAGCTGGCATGCTGGTATTTTTGTGCCCTAGTTGTTGGTTATCGAGCGCGGCAGCCGCTTCGACGCCCGCTGCGGGCGCGAAGATCAGCTTTAAGCGCGTTTTCCAGGGCAGTTCGCCCGAGCTGATCGAGATCACATTGCGGGACGATTCTGATACTGCGACCTATGAAATCAGGCAACTGGATGAAGATCCGGGCGCCCTGCCGTTTGAGGTGAGTGCTGCCTTGCGCGCGAAGATTTTTGCATTGGCCGGGGAGCTGCACAATTTTCAGGGGCAGGATCTGGATGTCCACCGCAAGATTGCCAATCTGGGCGAAAAGACTTTTCGCTGGCAGCAAGGCTCGATCTCGCACGAGACAAGATTTAACTACACATTGAATTCGTCGGCGACTCGTCTGCTTCAGATTTTTGAGGGGCTGGCGCGCCAGCAAGAGCACTTCGCGCTGCTGTCGCGCCGAATACGTTATGACCGGCTGGGGATCAATGACGCATTGCTACAGTTCGAGTCGGACCTGAATCGCGGTCTTATGCCTGAGCCCCAGCGGTTGGTACCATTACTGGACCAGATTGCTTCGGATACCAAGTTCGTGGAAATTGCGCGGCAGAGGGCCAGAACGCTGGCAGACCGGCTTCGCCGCCAAAGTTAACCGTCGATAACCTTAAATTAAATTCCAAAATATGTAGAGGTATCCTGTTAATCATGCGCAGCTTACGCCGCGATTAGCGACCTGTCTCTAAGCTACTCACCATTAAGGATTTATTTATTCTAACTTCTGGCCGAAATCTTGCACGTGTAATTGCATCGCGATTTGCTCTGTGGCTTAACGCGTACTGTTCGTCAATCCTTAAAACCGTGCTAATTCATGTGAGGGGGAATCTTCGTATGCGCAAGATAATCAGTCTGGCTGCGCTCGTGGTGATTCTGGGCTTAATAATCGGTCTGAACGCTGCAATAACCCCTGTTGCTGAGGCTCAAGCGGGGACATCGACCGGTAGTATTCAAGGAACCATCTTGGACCCGAATGGGGCCACAGTCGGTGGTGCCAAGGTAACCATAACCAGCAAAGGAACGGGTGCAAAAGTCGCGCTCGACGTGACTGGTAGTGGAACCTACAACTCTGGACCGCTCGTGCCGGGGGAATATGTGGTTCGCGTCGAAGCCACTGGATTCAGGGCAATCGAACAAACACTTACGGTACAAGTGGGAAACATCACACCGGGCACGATGACATTGGAACTCGGTTCGGGAAACACGGTCATTACCGTCGAAGGTTCAGCAGTAAACGTAGATACGGAGCAAACAACGATTCAAGGTGTTGTCACCAGCGAGCAGATCGAAAATCTGCCAATCAATGGGCGGAACTTCCTAGACTTGGCGCAACTCGAGCCAGGCGTACAGATTCAAGACGGCGGCAATTTCGACCCCACAAAGAAGGGTTTCTCTTCGATTTCATTTGGCGGGCGCTTTGGCCGCACGGCCCGCATCGAAGTGGATGGATTGGACATCTCGGACGAAACGGTTGGCACGACCACACAAAACATCGGAGTGAATTCGATCAAGGAATTTCAAGTTAGCCAGTCGAGCCTCGATCTCTCAACCGAGCTGACTTCCTCGGGCACGGTAAACATCACAACGAACTCTGGGACCAATACGGTTCACGGCGAAGGGTTTTTCAACTATCGCAGCGATGGCACGTCAGCGGCGATCGGAGATCCCGCTGCGCAATTTACTCGGAAGCAGTATGGAACAAACCTCGGGGGCGCGCTTATTAAGGACAAGCTGTTCGGGTTCGGTTCCTGGGAACGCACCACGCAGGATTTGATTGCCGCAGGTGCACCCCAAGCCCCGTTTAATGATCTACGGACTACCTTCAACGCGCCTTTCCGCGATCAAGAATATCTTGGCCGCCTGGACTACACCGTTACCAATAACATCCACGCTTTCTTTAAATTTGCCTATGAGCAAAACCTGAACGCGGCGACCTTTATTCCCGGGACTTATCAAGAATTTGCGAACGTGGACTTCACTCCCTCCTATGGCGGAGGTGTTGACATTACGCATGGAAGATGGACGCACACCTTCCGCATCGGTTATTTGAAGTTCCGCAATGGCATCACCGATGCAGTTACGGGATCAAGCATTTTCAACCCCGCCCCTCTTTTGGCGCTCGCGATCGGAAACCCGTCAACTTCATGTACGGGGAGTGGTGATCTCTTTTGCTCCGGCCCGAACATTCTCGCCCCGCAAAAGACCTATCAATCCAACAAGCAGTTTAAGTATGACGGCACCAGGAGCTTTAACAGCCACATCTTGCGTTACGGCGTTGGCGTAAACCGCATTCTTGGAGGTGGCTTTGCCAGCTTCTTTGGAATCGCCCCGGCCGTTCGCGCCAGCGTAAGTGCGGCGAACGACTCGTTTGCAAATAAAGATCCATTTGGCCCGGGTGGTGACACAAATCCTCTCAATTGGCCGGTACATCGCATCGATGTGGGCAACGGCGAAGGTTGCTTTACGGAAATATCTGGATTCGGTCAAACCTGTGGCGGACAATTTGACACCCGCTTCCAAGCGTATATAGGTGACACTTGGAAGGTGCGGCCAAACATCACTTTCCTTTATGGTCTGCGCTACAACCGCGATACTGGGCGATCGGACGCGGACTTGCCGGCTGTGCAGGCCTTGAACAACTTCCAGTCGGGGCTGGGCAACCCGGTCCATCAGCCGAACAAAAACTTTGGGGGTACCATCGGTCTGGCATGGGACCCGAAGAAGAACGGTAAAACTGTCATCCGCGCCGGTGCTGGCATCTATTATGAGAATGGTGTTTTCAACAACGTTCTGTTCGACCGGCCTGGCCGCCTAACCAAGGGTCTCTTTAATCAGGTGCAGGAAGTTTGTACCAACCCGAATCCCGCAACCGGCGTACGTGGCGGCGTGCTTATGCCCGACGGAAGTTTCCTCGATACGATCGATGGCTTGTCCATTCCGACACAGATTTGCGGTGATCAAAATGCAGTAGGCAGCGTACAAACCGCAATCTCGGACTTGCAAAAGACGTACCAACAGGCCACGATCACGGCAGGACCGCAGGCAAATGGTGCGTACTTCGGTAATGTAAACACGTCCGCAAATACTGGCTCGATGTTCGCTCCGAACTTCCGCTCGCCTTATTCCGCGCAAATGAATGTTGGATTCCAACGCGAACTTCATCATGGCACGGTACTTAGTGTCGACTATATCCGTAACGTAGGATTGCATACTTTGCTGGGCATCGATCAAAACCACCAAGGTGATGCCAGCATTTTGGATCAGGGAGTTGCTACTTCGGCAATTTCTGCCACTAACGCCTCCTTCAATTGCGGCCCGGGAACAGACGCCGCTTCGATCAATTGCGCTATTCTTGCCGGCGCCAAAATCGGTGACTATGCCGGAAACGGGTTGACCGGGGGCCCCAATGCGACGGGCAATTTCCCCGTAGGTCCGGGAGCAGTTGCCTTCCCTGGTAAAAACCCCAATTATGGTCAAATCCTGCTCCTCGAACCGATTGGGCGCTCGGTTTACAATGGCTTGGACGTCGTCCTCAGGAGCGATCTAAAGAGCCCGGTAAGCTTTATCCACCGGTTGAACGCGCAGGTATCCTATTCGCTTTCGCGCTTCGTAGGTCAGGCGACTGACGGCGATTTCGTGAACAGTTCAGTGGATTATAACAACCCGGGCAAATATCTGGGGCCGAACGGTCTCGACCGTAAGCATCAGTTCTCGGCTGGAGTAGTTATGGATCTTCCGGCGGGAATTCGCGCGAATTTCATCACTCATTACTACACGGCACTTCCGCAGACTCTGACGTTTTTTGCGCCGGGCAACCTGGAAGACATCTTCCAATACGATACAAACGGCGACGGACAAACAGGCGTGGCTCCGGTACCGGGTTCGAACTTCGGTTCGTTCGGCCGCGATATCAACGCGGGCAACCTCAACAAGTTCCTGGCCACCTACAGCAGCAAGTTCGGCAATCAACTGACGCCGGCAGGTCAGGCTCTGGTAAGCGCTGGATTGTTTACTTCCGATCAGCTGCAGTCGCTTTGCGCTGTAACACCGTCGCTAAACCCGAGCGCGGGTTGTGCCAACTACGACAACCTCCAATTGCCAACGGCAGCGCCAGGACAAGTAAACAACGGCAACTTCTTTACTTTTGACCTGCGTCTCGGCTGGTCCATCAAGCCGATCCGCAAGTGGGAACGCTTGCGGTTTGAACCGCAGGCGGCATTCTATAATCTCTTTAACCACAAGAACTACAATGGTCCTGACAATTTGATCAGCGGAGTTCTCGACGGGAGCTCCGGCTCCGTTGCGACGTTCTTGGACCCCGTTACGGGACAGCCTACTGGGGGTACATACAAGTCCACTCGCAAGCCTTTTGAGACCGGTCTTGGCTCGGGCGTGTTCGCGATCGGCGCGCCACGTTCGATGGAGTTCGGCTTCAAAGTCAACTTCTAAAGCCCTACCTAACTTCAACCGACCGGCCCCGCTCTTGCGGGGCCGGTTTTGTTTTGGTTGCGCTATTCGGCCGAGAAGCAAGGGTGTAAAGTTCGCACAGATCCACACAGTGTTCCGCGGAGGTGTTTATGCGGAAGCCATTCCTTACTTCGGTTCTCCTTGCAGTCACCTTGATATCTTTTCCGGCGAAAGAGTCGGCCCAGAGAGTGCGGCCGATACCGCCGGGTGTTCGCGAAGCGGACAAGCAGACAAATAAGTCGCTCGATCCACCCTTGGGGCCTAGCCCGATAGCGCCAGATCCAGTGAAGCTCAAGCGTGAAGCGGAAGAGTTGGCCCAATTGTCCGCGGGGATCCCGCCCCGGGTGAATCTGGTCGCCGAAGGACAACTACCTAAAGACCTCGGTGATCAGTTGAAGCGGATCGAAAAACTGGCGAAGCATTTACGCTCTGAAGTGACTCCTTAGGCTCCTAGGATGCGCGCGCGGTAAACGGGGTAACTCGAAGCCGCCTCCCTGCGTATGGTAGGATGAGGGCATTCCCGCATAGCCTTGTCCATGGATCAAACTCATCTAGCATCCAGTTCCCTTCCGGCTAAGGACATTGAATCCAGTTCGTCCGCGAAGCGGTCTCCGTCAGGTACGACCGCGAAGCGGTCGATGAACTTTTCCGAGGCGGTAGCGATTGCGACTTCGAGTTTGTGGGCGCACAAGTTGCGGAGTGTGTTGACCCTCTTGGGCGTGGTGATTGGGGTGGCCGCAGTCATTGCAGTCGTGAGCTTGATCAACGGGGCGAATCAGTACGTGGCTACGCGGGTTTTTCGCCTGGGCGCTGATGTTTTTGGCGTGTCCAAACAGCCTTCGATTATTACCAATGTAGATGACTGGCTGGAATTTCAAAAACGCAAACGTCTTGATTCAGAGGACTACGATGCGATCAAGCAGCTGTGCAAGTCGTGCAAAGGGATTGGCGCTTCGCTGGGCGGCCGGGTGGAGGTGCGCAGCGGAACGAATTCGCTGAAGGACACCAACTTGCGCGCGTGTACTCCGGAGATGGCGGAACTCTACGACGTGGACCTGATCGAGGGGCGCCACATCACCGATGCAGATCTTAAGAGCGCTTCGCCGGACTGCGTAGTTGGCATGGACATCGTGGACAACCTGCTGCCCGGCGGCGATCCTGTGGGCAAGGAAGTTCGTTGGAACAATTTTCCGTGCATGGTGATCGGCGTTGGCAAAAAAGAAGGCTCGACGCTGGGCACTTCGCTGGACAACTGGATTATTCTGCCGCTCACCGCGTATCAAAAGGATTTTGGTTCGCAGACGGATAGTCTGCGAATCACGGTTCGTGCCGGGTCCGCCGCAAAAATTCAGGATTCGGTAGATGAAGTTCGCCAGATCATGCGCGGGCGGCGGCATCTCAGCTACGACACAAAAGATGATTTCGCTATCGAGACCAGCGACTCTTTCCTTTCGTTGTGGAAAGACATCAGCTCGTCATTTTTCGTGGTGACGATCGCCATCGCTTCGATTTCGCTGGTGGTTGGCGGCATCGTGATCATGAACATTATGCTGGTTAGTGTTACCGAGCGAACCAGAGAAATCGGTGTGCGCAAAGCGCTGGGCGCGCGACGTGCAGACATCCTGCTGCAATTTTTGATTGAGGCGGGGACAATTGCCGTGATTGGCGGAGCGATCGGCGTTCTGTGCGGTATCGTGGTCGCGAAACTTGTTTACCTGACGACTTCGCTGCCTGCGGCGGTGCAATTGTGGTCGGTGCTGGGAGGATTGCTGGTAGCGCTGAGCGTTGGACTTTTCTTTGGAACCTATCCGGCATCGAAAGCTTCGCGATTGGATCCAGTGGAAGCTTTGCGCGCGGAATAGGAGATTGTTCAGCAACGTAGCATGTCAACGATCGCCAATACTCTGGCTGATTCCCGCGCTTCGCGTTTGCGCGCACTGGTGCGAATTGAACATTCGCTGAAGCTGAGTGAGCTGGTAGCGTTGGCGCTGGACACGCTGCGAAAAAACCTCCTGCGTTCGTCGCTCACGATTCTCGGTATTGTCATTGGAATCACAACGGTAATCGCGGTGAGCTCGGTGATCAACGGGCTGAACGATTCTGTGCTGGGCGGAATCCGCGATCTTGGATCCGACACGATTATTGCGTACCGATTTCCCTGGGCCTCGCTGTCACATCCGCCGAGCGAGTGGTTCACGCGTAAAGAACTCCTGGCGGAATTTGCCGACGATATGGCAAAACTGCCGCATGTGAAAGCAGCCTCCCCGTCTATGCGAATCTTTCAGCCGCAGTTTGGCGTGGGTACGTCGGATGTGCGGCACGGCTCCAGTCGGGCGAAAAATGTGATCCTGCAAGGCAATGCGCCTTCGATCACGCAAATTTTTGATCTAAAGATTGCGACAGGACGGGAGTTCAATGAAACGGATACGGAGCATCACGCACCGGTAGTGCTGCTTGGTTTTGACACCACAAACCTTTTGTTCCCCGATGGAAGCCGGGGCGCCGTCGGACAGGAAGTGACCATCGACGGGCAACTGTTCACCGTGATCGGCACGCTGCAGAAACGGCGCCAGGGTATTTCCGGCGGCTCCAATCCGGAAGACAATATCGCGCTGATGCCGGTGACCACGCTGCGCAAGCTTTATCCCAACAAACGCGACTACGTGATTTTCGCCAAGGCCAGCGATCCGAGATACGTTACCGAAGCGGTGGAAGAAATTCGCGAACTGCTGCGCCGCAAACGCAGGCTCTCCAATGGAAAACCCGACGACTTCGCGCTGTTCACTTCGGATTATTTTCTGGACCTCTGGAACAAAATTAGCGGACTGATTTTTCTGCTCACCTTCGCGGTCGCATCGGTGGGTCTGCTGGTGGGCGGTATCGGCGTAATGAATATAATGCTGGTCAGTGTGACCGAGCGAACGCGGGAAATCGGCGTACGCAAAGCGATTGGCGCGAAACGCAGCAACATTCTGATGCAATTCTTGATTGAAGCAGTGACGCTGAGCGCACTGGGTGGAATTATCGGTGTAACCCTGGGGGCGGGGTTAACCCTGCTTCTAAAATATGCTGTTCATATGCCTGCTGAACTTTCTGTTTTCTGGGTACTGACGGCGCTGGTTCTATGCGCGCTGATCGGAATCGGATTTGGAATCTATCCAGCATGGAAAGCCGCGCGGCTCGATCCCGTCGAAGCATTGCGGTACGAATAGGTAAGATTAGTTTCAGCCTGGCAACTCCTCCCTGATTCGGACGCGAATTGCTCCACATAATCCTTTTAAACGTTTCTTAGGTGAGATTCGTCAAAATCCGTGGGTGCCATGGCAAGTGGCTGTCCTGGCGTAGGTGCGCGAAGTGGAACTGCAGGATACGTTTTGGGTCGTGCGGTGTACTTTGCGCCTCATCCATTAAACCTCCAAGTTGTAAGGACTTATCCAGGGATATTGGGGAACAAAAAGAGCCGGAGGCACGTAAGTTAGAGTGACCTGAGGCGCAAGATTCGTCTAGAGACCATGATCAAGAGCGGACAAACACCGGTGCGGTTCGGCCCTTTCTGGGTGGACCTGCACACCCACGAGCTGCGGAAAGATGCAATCAAGCTGCGTCTTGTAGGCCAGCCATTTGAGATTCTGGCCCTGCTTTTGGAGCGCCCTGGCGAGTTGGTTACCCGCGAAGAGCTGCGCGCGCGGCTGTGGCCAGGGGATACGTTTGTAGATTTTGACCACGGGTTGAACGCAGCCGTGAACAAATTGCGGGAAGCGCTGTGCGACTCGGCGGATAGCCCTCGCTACGTGGAAACTTTGCCGAGGCGTGGTTACCGGTTCATTGCAAATATCGAGGGAAGCAGGCCGGCCATGACAGCGAGCAGAGATGTTGGAGTGCTCGAGATTGCGAAATTATCTCCGGATATGCCAGTGGAGCTTGTTGGGCAACTTGGCGAGACTTTCCCGGCGCGAAGTGACCCGCGACAATCGAAGATTCATGCCTGGATTCATTCCTGGCGTAAATCTCTAGCCGTTGCCCTTGTGCTTTGCGTGAGTCTGGCAGGCGGCGGGCTATTGCTCAGAACCGGCGTTTCGCGTGGAAAAGTGGCGGAAGCGGTCTTGCAGCCGCCGAAAATTAGCTCCCTGACTAGTCCCACTGACACGGCTGGTGAGCCGGCATTTTCCGCGGACGGAAACTACATAGCTTTTTATCGCGATGGCGGCAAGCCTGGAGATTCAGGAGTCTTCGTACAGCAGCTCGGGAGCGATCAATCACGGCAATTAACCCGGAACGAAAAAGATTGTTGCGCAGTTTGGTCGCCGGACGGACGCTCGATTGCATTCTCACGCTCTGAAAATCGGGAGTTGGAAATTCATGTGGTACCGGCAGGCGGAGGAAGCGAGCGGCGGTTGGAAGTCCCCGGCGCGGCACCAAGAGTTGGCGCGCTGGACTGGTCGCCTGATGGAAAGACAATCGCTTTCAGCGGGGGTGCGAGCCTTTCTGTATTAAGTTTGGATAATTCCGCCGTACGCCGACTGACAACGCCGCCTCCTTTGACGCAGGATTGGGGGCCGTCTTTTTCGCGGGACGCAAAACAGATTCTGTTTGTGCGTAGCAGCGAAATGGGATTTCCGCAAGAGATCATGACGATACCGGCCGCCGGCGGCGAACCGACCCTGATTACCACTGAATCTGCGAGGCTTCGCGGATCTCCAAGATGGTCGGCTGACGGCCGCTCGGTGATTTTTGCATCCGACCGTGGAGGGAAATCGGCGCTGTGGAGAGTTTCGGCCGAGACTAGAGCCCCGGCAGTGCAATTCAATGAGAACGGGTCTTGGCCGGCAGTCTCGCGCATGGGAGACCGGCTTGCGTACCAACGCGAGACGCGAAGTCTGACCATCTGGCAGACGGAGTTGCCGGCGGAAAGGAAGGCGGAACCGCGAATTCTGGTACCGTTAACCAGCCAGACCGATCAGGGTCCCGGCCCACAATTTTCTCCCGACGGCAAGAAGCTTGTGTATATGTCAGACCGCTCGGGAACGATGGAAATTTGGGTGAGCGACCGCGACGGAAGCAACGCGTTTCAGCTAAGCGCAGTGGGCGATGCTGGCACACCTCGGTGGTCCCCAGATAGTGAGTCGATCGTGTTCGACGCGAATCGAAGGAGGGGAGCGGTGATTGAAGTCCTCAGCTTGCGGGGAGGCGCGCCTCGCATTCTCACGCCGGATGAGTCTGAGAACCGTTGTCCAAGCTGGTCTCGGGATGGCAAATGGATTTACTTTGCATCGAGCCGCGCCGGAAGCTGGCAAGTGTGGAAAATCCCGTCAGAGGGCGGCACACCCGTGCAAGTGACAAAACTCGGTGGCCATGCTGCATTCGAATCTGCAGACGGAAAGTTGATTTACTACGCCAAGACTCCACATGCGAATCCGGAAATCTGGCAAGTCCCAGCGAGCGGAGGACACGAGTCTTTGGTATCGGCTCGCGTGCGGCCCCCTACCTGGGCGAGCTGGGCTGTTGTAGACAACGGCATTCTGTTCGCGCAACCGACCGGAACCGGAGCGCCGGTCCTAAACCTCTTTGATCCTGAAACCCAGCGAGTAAAAACTGTTGGCATGCTGCACATTGTGCCCTTCTGGCTCGCGGCCACGCACGACGGTAAAACTGTAGCCTTCGACCAACCCGGCGGGCATCAAGCACAAATTATGCTGATCGAAAATTTTCGCTGACGCCTTAATTCTAGTGAGACGAAAATTGTGCACTGCGTCGCAAGCCGTGCTAGCGCATCGAGCGATTTGATGTACGGCGCCTCAGCAAACACGTTCAGTAAGGATCGCCCTAATGCAACGCTGCGGTACGCTTCCTGTCCGGTCTTAGGCCGACTCTTGCGTTCCCTCATTTTCTCTGCGTAGACTCGCTGCAGCGTGTCATCGAATATTTCCGAGGACCATGGCCTTCGATCATTCTTTCCTTTCTGAGGGCGGAAATTTTCCGCAAACCCGATGGTCGGTCATCGCCGCAGCGGGCAGCGATGATTCCGCGGAGCGCTCTCGCGCCCTGGATGTGCTTTTTACCGCCTACTGGAAGCCGGTTTACAAATATATCCGTTTGAAATTCGCAAAAGCTCCAGACCAAGCCCAGGACCTGACGCAGGGGGTTTTTATGGAACTTTTCGAGCGCGATTTGCTGTCGCGCTTTGATGCGGGCAAGAGCCGGTTGCGAACCTACATTCGCATGTGCGTGGATAGCTTTGTACTGAATGAGATAAAGCATGCGGGCCGGCAAAAACGCGGTGGCGACGCAGTGCATCTGGCCCTCGATTTTCCAGGCGCGGAAGGCGAACTGCGCGCGCAGACCATCGATCCTGCGTCGATACCTTCGCCGGAACAATTCGAGGAGTTTTTCGAAAAGGAATGGATTCGCAGTCTGTTTTCGTCGGCGGTCGAAGACTTGCGGCAAGTCTGCGAAGTTCCTAAAAGACAAGCGGCATTTTCGTTGTTTGAAATCTACGACCTTTGTGGCGATGAAACGGTGTCTTACGCGCAGCTCGCTGAACAACGTGGTCTCTCGGTCTCCGAGATAACCAATCAGTTGGCCTGGGCGCGGCGCGAATTTCGCCGGCTGGTGCAGCAACGCTTGCGTTCGCTTTGTGCGACGGACGAGGAATTTGCGCGTGAATCCAGGGCGTTGTTTGGCGGAAAGCTATGAGCAACTTCCTGAATGACAAAGCGGTAGAAAGGCTGCGAAATGCAGGCGCGCTTCTGGAATTCCCGGGTACACGCTACGTCCTGCAGGAATTTCTGGCGCGCGGCGGCATGGGAACCGTTTATGCGGCACAAGATAAGACCCTGAACCGCCGCGTGGCAATCAAGGTTCTGGATTCATCCGACCCACACGGCGAGTTGCAAGAGCGGCTGCTACGAGAAGCTCGGGTGCTGGCCAAACTCGAACATCCTGGCATCGTGCCAGTGCACGACGCAGGCACTTTGGCCGACGGCCGCGTTTTCTACGTGATGAAGTTTGTAGAAGGTTCGCGTGTTGATCAATCTGTTGCCAGCGTATCGTCGCTGCCCGAGCGTTTGCGACTCTTTCTGCGCATCTGCGAAACCGTATCTTTCGCGCATTCCCGCGGAATTCTTCACCGCGATCTGAAGCCAGCAAACGTCATGGTCGGCGCATTCGGAGAAGTGCTGGTAATGGATTGGGGCCTGGCAAAAATATTACAACCGGATGCCGCCGGGCGTTCTGAGGAAACCATCGTTTCGACAGCACCACTATCGGACACAGTCGCGGCGGACACGGCGACGCAAATCACATCGGCAACTCAAGATGGAACGGTCATGGGTACGCCGGGATTCATGTCGCCGGAACAAGCGCAGGGCAAATCCTCATTGCTGGATGCGCGCACGGACATTTTCTCGCTGGGAAAATTACTCGAGGTGATGGTAAAGCCAGCAAAAAACTCAACCGCGTTTCGTATTCCGCGGGCTCTTGGTGCGATTTGCGAAAAAGCGTGTGCGGAAAACTTACCTGAGCGTTACGGGAGTGTGTCAGCGCTGGCGGCGGACATTTCGCAGTACTTGGACGGCATGCCCGTTTCAGCGCATCGCGAGAATTTATGGGAGTGGACTCAGAGATTTTATATCCGCTATCAAGCTGCTATCTTGCTGATTACAGTGTACTTACTGATGCGGACGTTATTTGTTTTCCTCGGCCGTCCCTGAAGCTTAAAGGAATTTTTCCTACTGTTGTAAAGAACCCTAGAGGCACGGAGAGAATGCGGGCTTTCCAGAACCCGAAGCAGGGAAAGGAACGTGATGAACAAAATTGTGTTGGGACTTCTCGTGGGTGCTTTGCTCGGAGCGATTGACGGAGGCACAGCCTGGTTCACGCCTGCGGTGCGACCGGCGATCGTGGGAATTGTTATCGGCTCGACGTTCAAGGGACTTCTTGCCGGAGTGGCCGCCGGAATTTTTGCGCGCAAAGTGAACTCGGTACCGCTGGGAATTTTGTTCGGCCTGGCGGTCGGATTCGTTCTGGCGTTTCTAGTGGCGCGCCTGCAGCACGGCTACTACTTCGAGATTATCCTGCCGGGAAGCATCGTGGGCGGGTTAGTGGGGTGGGCAACGCAGCGGTATGGCGCTAGAGCCGCCGCAACGGCTCCCGCGCAATAGAGCGGAAACACTGTTGTTTTTTCTAAACTCAGGAATATTCAGAAAAGGAGAGGAATGATGAATAGGAAGCCGGTGATTCTGGTTGGTTTGATTTGTTTGGTACTGCTTGTTTCGGCCGTGAAGACGCGAGCGGGCAATAACGGCGCTGCGGCGTTTGAGAAAATGAAGTCCCTGGCCGGTCACTGGGAAGGAAGTACGCCCGACGACTCCAAATTAACCGCGGACATTGAGGTGACGTCGGACGGAAATGCGGTTCTCGAGAAATTCCAAATGATCGAGGGCGGAAAGCCGATGAACATGATTACGATGTACTACTTGGACGGCGACACACTGAAGATGACGCATTATTGTCACGCGGGAAATCAGCCAACGATGGCAGCAACGTACGACGCCGCAACGGGCACTCTCACGTTCGACTTTGTTGCTGCGACCAACCTGAAACCGGACGACTTGCACATGCACCATGCGGTATTCAAGTTGGTCGATGCCAACCACTTGAATGAGACTTGGACGATGTACAAGGACCAGAAGAACGCCGGTGCGGAAACGATGTCGCTAACCCGAGGAAAATAGAACCCCTGGGCGCAGAGTCAGGCAACAGAAAAGCGATGTGTCGCGGAAGCGAGTGCCCTGAGTGACTCGGTGTAAGGCGCACGTGCGACACCGCGTTCGGTGAATATAGCCGCAATGTAGCGATGCGGCGTGACATCGAACGCGGGATGCGCCGCATGAACGTCCGGAGCGATGCGAATGCCCTGGATCTGAGTGACTTCGGCGGAAGATCGCTCTTCGATAGGAATTTGTTCGCCGGAAGCGATGGACAGATCAAAAGTGGAAACCGGCGCGGCAATATAGAACGGTACGTTGTGTTCACGCGCGAGCACAGCAATCTGGTAGGTGCCGATCTTGTTGGCGGTGTCGCCGTTGGCAGCAATGCGATCAGCTCCGGTAACAATCGCACTGACGTTTCCCGTTTTCAAGAAGTGGCCCACCATGTTGTCGGTAATCAGCGTAAGAGGAATGTTGCTGCGGTGAAGTTCCCACGCTGTGAGGCGTGCTCCTTGTAAATAAGGCCGAGTCTCAGGAACAAGAATGTGAAGTTTTTTGCCTTGCTCGACCGCGACTTGAATCACGCCGAGCGCTGTGCCGATGCCTCCAGTAGCCAAGGCACCAGCGTTGCACTGAGTCATTACGCGGCCGTCCTGGGGCATGTATTCCGCGCCGAAGCGGCCAATCGCTTCGTCAGTGGCGCGCTTTTCGAAGTGCACAGCTTTCGCTTCCTCGACAAGCGCGGCCTTGATCTGCGCGAGATCGGAAGTTTGCGCCGAAAGTTCCGTGAACCGGCGTTTCATCCGGTCGAGGGCCCAGAAAAGATCCACCGCTGTAGGCCGCGTCTTGGCTAGAGTTTCAATAATTACCGGAAATTCCGCCCGCAAATCTTCCAGCGACTTCGCTGAAGAATTCTGTACACCGATGGCTACGCCCATCGCAGCGGCGACCCCGATTGCGGGCGCTCCGCGAATCACCATTTCGCGGATGGCTTTTGCGACGTCCTGGTATGTCGTGTAGGTGTAGGAAATCTCTTCGCCGGGAAGCCGGCGCTGGTCCAGCATGACCACACCGTGATCGGTCCATTCAATCGGTTGCGCTACATACATTCGATTTTCATCTCCGCAAAATTCTATTGTAGACGAGGGCTGGCGCCGCGGCCAAGAATGGCTTCAAGGGTGCGGCGGCATGCGAGTGAATCCGTGCGTGGCCAAGATCGCCGTAACGGCGATCATTGAGTTATATCCCAGATGAATCAGATAACTGGCAAGCACCGTTCCGGCTCTGGCGCGCACTAACGTAAAGATGATTCCCACGGTGATAAGCATGGCCACCAAGCCCCACGTCCAGCCAAGCTGCGGAGCGTGCATCAGGCCGAACAACACGCCGGTAAGTACAACTCCCGGAGCAACTCCCAGATTCTTCGCGAAAAGCGGGTAGAGATATCCACGAAAAACCGTCTCTTCCACAAGCGGAGCAATCAACACAGCCATACCCATCAAGAGAAAAGCGCCAACGCGACTTTTGAAAAGTTCCTCGATAGGAAGATTTTCTGGCGTCTTTACGCGACTACTGACAATCGCCACGCACAAAGACAATGCAATGCCGCCAGCGAAATAAACCCAGGGACTGGAAGGCATTCCCGCGACAGGAATAAGCTTTCGCCAACCGAACGTTCGCCAGAAGGGAAGATTCTTCAAAATTGCAATGCTGACGTAAAGGAACAAGATAAGCAGCGCATATAACAGCACGTTTGCGGTAATGGGAATAATCGGCTTGGAGGCCGCAAGATGTTCCAGATCTTTCTGTGTCATCTGAGCATTGTGCGACTGGGACATCAAATAGAGCGTGGCGCCAATCTGGGTGACGGCGAAGCTCACCAGTCCGAAAATAAAGAAGACCAGAAAGTGCAGCCATCCCCACGGGACGCGCAAGTCGTCCGGAAGATCCGGCCGGTAAGGCGCGGCAGTCGGTGGCGGAAGAGCGCTTGTGAGCGAAATCGGATCGCCCAAGGAACCCGGAACAGGTTCCGGGGCACCAACAACGATTTTGTCTGCAAGATCGTGGAGGGAATTCTGGGAGTCGCTCGATGGATCAGCAGGCGGGTCTGGGGCTGGCGGTTTCGTATCATCAAAAACCGTCATGCTTTTTTCCTCGCCGCGCGCGGCCATCCAGACACAAGCGCGGCAGCAATCAGCGGAAACAGGAGTTCGTGATGGCCTGTGATGGCGTAGCCTTTCGACTGCGAGGAACGACTCTTATTCGATGATGCCGTGGGACGTTTCACTACATTCTGCAGTGGCCGGTAATGCTGAATAAAATCGAAGTTGGCGGTGGTGATCGGCATTAGCGGAACGCCGAGATTTCTCACCACCGACACCGCCTTCAAAAAAATCTCGGGTAACAAGACCGCAGAACCCCAATTCAGGTACGCACCGCCAGGATGCATCTCTTTTACGAGGCCGCAGAACAGGCGAAAATCGTGATGGCTAGCGGCACCGAGGGACGCTCCATCTGCCGCGGGATGCATGTGCGGAATGTCAGTACCGATTGCGAGATGAACGGTCACCGGAGTGCGAAGCTTGTAAGCATTAAAGAGGATACTGGCTTGCGCGTTTTGCGGCATCAGACGGCGACCGGAGAGAAATTTTCCGGCGGCTTCGCCGTAGCCTATACCTGAGAACGCCGCAGTGCCGGCAATCTGATTTAGAAAAAGCCCAGTCTCTGTCGCCATGCCGAATTTACCTTCGGTTAAGCCGGCTTCCACGTCTTCCGATGTCTGGCCAGACAAGGCGATTTCAAAGTCGTGAATGAGCGCTGCACCGTTCATCGCGATTCCCGAAACGAATCCGCGTCGCATCAGGTCCACGACGAGGGGACCGAGCCCGGTTTTGACAACGTGACCGCCCATTCCCCACAAAATCGTCCGGCGCTGGCGTTTTGCCAGTTGAATGGCTGACACCACGTTGCGAAAATCGTGCGCTGCCAAAATTGTGGGCAGCGCATCAAGAACTTTTGTGATGGCTGCGTTCCCGGCGACCGGCCTGGCAAAGTCGGCCACTGAGACCTTGCTTTTCCGCGACGCCAGCGGATAAGTCGCGACATCGCCGAGGACGAGAGGCTGCAGCTGATAGACGGTGTTCATTCTGGACATTTCACTGTAAACGGGAAACTGGGGCTTGCGCAAGAAAGCGCTTTGCCGCGATGCACTCGCGGCCTCCCGCAAAAAAGAACTCAGCACAAAAAACGGCCCACAGGAACGACGAAGCCAAGCGACGCAATCAGGGGAATGTCCGCCAGGCAAGTGGCCATGCCGGCTGCAATTCGTGCCGAAACTTGAATAATCCGAAATAACACCAGAGCGTGTAGGCAGGAAATTTTATTCCGAAATAAAGAAGAGCTCCCATCGGTGACACACTCCGAAAGACCTTGATTCACTACTTACCCGAACCGTTCGAACTTGCATGCAACGAGAGTACCCGAGCCAGCGCCTGCCCGGTGTAAGACTTTTTGTTGCGAACGACAGTCTCCGGCGAACCTTGCACGACAATGCGCCCGCCGCCTTCGCCGCCTTCAGGACCAAGATCGATGACCCAGTCGGCCTGCTTGATGACGTCCAAATTGTGCTCAATGATCAACACAGTATTGCCGAGTGAAACCAACCGCTGCAGAACGGCCAGTAATTTCCTTACATCATCAAAATGCAGTCCAGTCGTGGGCTCGTCCAGAATGTAAAACGTGCGCCCGGTTTGCCGCTTGGAAAGTTCCCGCGCGAGTTTAATTCGTTGCGCTTCGCCCCCCGAAAGAGTTGTTGCAGACTGGCCGAGTTGCACATAGCCGAGGCCCACTTCGACTATGGTGGCAAGCTTCTGCTGAATTTGCGGAATGTTTTCCAGCAGCTTGAGCGCGTCCACGGCCTGCATGTTCAGGATGTCGCTGATGGAATGGCCCTTGAAACGCACTGCCAGAGTCTCGGAATTGTAACGCCGCCCGCGGCAGACTTCGCACATCACGTAAACATCGGGCAGAAAGTTCATCTCGATGCGGCGCAGGCCGTCGCCCTGGCAAGCTTCGCACCGGCCGCCCTTGACGTTGAAGCTGAAGCGACCTGGCTTGTAGCCGCGTTCGCGCGATTCCGGCAGCATCGCGAAAAGTTCGCGGATCGGCGCAAATACTCCGCTATATGTTGCGGGATTCGAACGTGGCGTGCGTCCGATGGGGGCCTGGTCGATCTCGATGATTTTGTCGATGTGCTCGATTCCAAGGACGGAGCCATGCGCGCCCGGAAGTTCCATGGAGCGATAAAGTTTGTGCGCCAGCGCGCGGTACAAAATGTCGTTGACCAGCGTGGATTTGCCCGACCCCGAAACGCCCGTCACCACCGTGAGCAAGCCGAGCGGAATCGTCACATCTATTTCCTTCAGGTTATTTGCCGAGGCCCCGAGAACCTGAATGGATTTTCCATTGGGACTGCGTCGCACTTCCGGGACGGGAATTTTTGCGACGCCGGAAAGATATTGTCCGGTCAGTGATTCGGCGCTGGCCGCAATCTGCTCCGGTTTTCCCTGCGCCACCAGATATCCGCCGGCATTGCCTGCGCCCGGGCCGAGATCCAAGACAAAGTCGGCGCGCCGGATGGTGTCTTCGTCGTGCTCGACCACGATCACGGTATTGCCGAGATTTCGCAGCCGCTCCAGCGATCCGAGCAGCCGGTCATTGTCACGCGCGTGCAGGCCGATGGAAGGCTCGTCCAGCACATACAGCACACCGCGCAGTCGCGAACCAATCTGGGTAGCCAGACGGATACGCTGAGCCTCTCCGCCGGAAAGCGTGGCCGCGGAGCGGCTCAAACTCAGGTAGCCCAGCCCAACCGCCAGCAAAAACTCGATTCTTTCCGCCACTTCTTCCAGCGGACGCGCGGCGATTTCTTTCTGGCGCGGCGTGAGCTGCGCAATAATCCTGTCAACGGCCGGCCGGGCCGCAACCAGCGAGAGCGCCGTGAAATCCGCAATGGACCAGCCCGCCAGTTTCACCGCCAGTGATTCGGGACGCAGGCGTTTTCCGAAGCACGCGCTGCAAAGCGTCGCGGACATATACTGCGTCATCCATTCGCGATAGGAATCGGAATTGGAGTCCGCAAAATTGCGCTCGAAAAATTTCAGGACACCCTGAAACCGGAAACTTTTTGTGGACTTAACCTTAGGCTTTTTCGAATCGTCGCCGGAGTAACCGGGAGCGGCGAACGGCGGATAGCCGTATAAAATCAGGTTCTGCGTTTTGACCGGAAGCTTTTCGAACGGGGTATCGAGATCGAATCCGTGCGCGTAGGCCGCCAGCTCCAGGGTGCGCTTCAGAATTGCCGAAGACGATCCCGGCCCCAGTCCGCCGTCGAAAAGCGGACGCGTCCAGTCTGTGACCACCTTCGCGGGATCAAAATCGTACTTCGAACCGAGGCCATTGCAGGCAGGGCAAGCGCCATAGGGTGAATTAAAACTGAACGAGCGCGGTTCAAGCTGCGGAACGCTGATGCCGCAATCAGGACACGCCAGCTTTTCCGAAAACGTAAATTCCTTGCCACCGACTACTGCAACCGTGACCAGCCCGGCCGCGAGCTTCAGCGCGGTCGCGATCGATTGTTCCAGGCGCGAAGCAATTCCCTGCTTCACGAGCAAACGGTCCACCACCACTTCGATCGTGTGATTCTTCCTCTTGTCCAGTTGCGGTGGATCATCCAGAGGGAAAAGTTCGCCATTGATCCTCACGCGAACATATCCGTCTTGAGAAAGTTTTTCGAGTTCTTTTCGGTAGGCACCTTTGCGTCCGCGAACAATCGGCGCAAGAATCATCACCCGATCGTCCGTCTTGCTCAGTTCGCCGCCAAGAATGGCCTGAACGATTGCTTCGCTCGACTGGCGCTTGATGGGCTTTCCGCAGCTCGGGCAATGCGGCACGCCGATCGAGGCATACACCACGCGCAGATAATCGTAAATTTCAGTAATGGTACCGACCGTGGATCGCGGCGACCGCGTCGTGGTCTTTTGCTCAATGGCAATCGAAGGCGAAAGTCCTTCGATGACGTCCACTTCCGGGCGCTCCATCTGATCGAGGAACTGTCGTGCGTACGCGGATAAAGACTCTACATAACGGCGCTGGCCTTCGGCGTAAATTGTGTCGAACGCCAGCGACGACTTTCCGGACCCGGACAGGCCGGTTATCACGGTCAGAGAATTTCTGGGGATCTCCAGGCTGATATTCTTGAGATTGTTCTGTCTTGCGCCGCGAACAATGAGTTTGGTCAGGCCCATGGTCTTAGCAAGCCCCTCCACAGGAGCCCCAGCACCCAGTAAGCGCACTGAGGGCAGAATAACTTTTAACCATAGCAGGCGATGTTCGCACGGGTCAACTTGCGGCTTAAGTCCGCAAAGAGGCGCTCGAGCGATTGACAAAAAATGGCGTACAAAATCTACCCTGCAAGCAAGTAAATTTTCGCGGGGGTGGTGCATTTTTACAAACCTACCGGGCAGCCTGGTGTTGCAGCTAAAGGAGTTAGGGTTGGCGCGAGGCTTGCATAGTCAGAAAGCGTGGGAGGAGTTAGCCGAGGATCCCTTTAGGGGATTGAGGGCTGGGCCGGTTACCTTCTCCCCATTTTTGTTTTTCCTGCCAATGAAGGACCCCGAGCGGTTTACGTCGGTCGTCAAACCCTAGAAAAAACAACGGTATAAAGCAGGCATTTACAGCTGTGCCTATCGAACAGAAGTCGAAGGCAAAATAGCGCGTTGCAGTTAAGATTTGCTGAACTTCTAGGAGCGAATCTGTAGGGAAGGCGTGGGATTGCTTAGCTGGGTGCGGCTGGGTTCGGCGTGGCGCGTGGAATAATCCGCAAGGGTCAGACCCAGCATAATGGCCAGCCAGAAAAAGCCCGCAACGATGACCAGTTTGGTGCGCCGCGCACTGTATTTCCCATGCATGAAAAACAGAATTACCAGTGAGGCTTTAATAGTTGCGATCACCAAGGCGATCACGATATTCCACCTGCCAAAATCTCTCGTCGCGGCGAAAACGGTCAGCAATGTAAAAACCATCAGGGAAAAAAAGATCACGACGTAAAGTTTCGGCGATACGATGTGTTCAGACACGTGTCCTCTCCGCTCAGGCCAAATGCCGGTTGATCAGATACAACAGCGGGAATAGATAAATCCACACAATGTCCACGAAGTGCCAGTACAAGCCGATATTTTCCACGGGCGTATTGTAATTCGCGTCGAATCTTCCTTTGCTGGCCTGCGAGATCAGAAATAGGAGAAGTCCGCCGCCGATAATCATGTGCAGAGCGTGCAATCCGGTCATCGCGAAGTATAGAGAAAAATAAAGCTGCGAGTGCGCGTTCAGGTCTGGATCAACCTTCAACCCTTCTTCAATTTCCGTCGCTTCCTTACCAAGTTCCTCCGGAGTGCCGCAAATAGCTGAACGATTTTTAATGCAATAGCTGATGTCGAAATTATTGCCGGGAATCAGGTGGTGATCGTATTTCTGCTTATACTCGACCACTTTTACGCCAAGAAACACGCAGCCAAGAATCAGCGTAAGAATCAGAAAAATCGTGATCAGTGATTTCCGGCTGGTGGTGGCAGACCACACCGCCATGGCCATGGTAAGACTGCTTAAAATCAACACGATGGTGTTGGCGGCGCCCAGCGGCAGGTCCAGCATGTTGCCGCCAATGCCGAAGGCCGTCGAATAGGCGTGGCGATTGATGCTATAAGCCAGAAACATGCCGCCGAAAAATAAAATTTCGGTGACCAGAAAGACCCACATTCCAAGCGTGGCGGTTTCTTTCTGCTGCTCCAGCGTCTGAAATTGTCCAAACAACTCTCCGGTGCGGTGCACTCGGTGTTCCTCTTTTCTTTCGCTACCTAATTAAATCCGTTAATCATCGCCGTGCGTGGGCAGCGGCTTCTTCGCAATCGCGCCACGCAGTCCCAGCTCCGGCCGGTGTTCGAAGTCATATACTTCCCAATCCACGACCGGCGTTTCGACGAAATTCTCGGTCAGTGGCGGCGAATCGGTCGTCCACTCGAGCCCGGTGGCGGGCCAGGGATTTTTCCCCGCGACTTTGCCGTAGCGCATGGACCACGTCAAATACATCATCGGCAATAGATATCCCAGGGCAAGAATAGAAGCGCCCGCAGTGGACATCACGTTCAGTACCTGGTATTCCGGCGGATAGTCGTGGTAGCGGCGCGGCATTCCCAGGTAACCCAAAATAAATTGCGGAAAGAACGTCAGATTAAACCCGACGAAGAGGACAATGGCTGCAATGCGCGCAAGAAATTCCGGATAGAGCCGTCCCGTGATCTTAGGCCACCAGTAATGTATCCCACCCAGATAGCCCATGATCGCTCCGCCAACCATGATGTAGTGGAAGTGCGCGACCACAAAGTAAGTATCGTGCAGATGAATATCCAGACCCAGGCAGGCGAGAAACAATCCGGTCAGGCCGCCGATGGTGAAGAGTCCGATAAAGCCCAGGCCATACAGCATTGGGGTGTCGAAGGCGATCGAACCTTTATAAAGCGTCGAGGTCCAGTTGAATACTTTGACCGCCGACGGGACCGCGACCAGAAACGTCAAAAACGAAAACGCCACGGCCGAATATGTCGACTGGCCGGTGAGGAACATGTGATGTGCCCAAACGATGAAGCCGATGACCGCGATTCCAATACTGGAAGCGGCGATGAAGTCGTAGCCAAAAATCGGTTTGCGCGCGAAGGTGGGAATGATTTCGCTGATTACGCCCATGGCCGGTAGAATCATGATGTATACAGCCGGGTGCGAGTAAAACCAGAACAGGTGCTGGAACAGAATCGGATCGCCGCCATAGGCCGGGTTGAAGAAACCCAGGTGGAACATTCTCTCCAGGCCCGCCAGCAACAAAGTGATGGCGATGACCGGAGTGCCCAGGACAAAAATTATGCTGGTCGCGTAGTGCGCCCAAACAAACAGCGGCAAACGCATCCAGGTCATACCGGGCGCGCGCATGGTGTGAACCGTGACGATGAAGTTGAGGCCGGTCAGAATCGACGAAAAACCGTTGATAAAGATACCGATCACCGCCGGCGTCACGGCCGAGTTCGAATAAATGCTGCTCAGCGGCGTGTAGAACGTCCAGCCGGTATCCAGGCCGCCGGTCGCAAACGAATACAGAACAAAAGCTCCGCCAACCAGATAAATGTACCAGCTCAATAAATTGATCTTCGGAAAAGCCAAATCCTTCGCGCCAATCATGATCGGAATCACGAAGTTGCCCAGCACCGCCGGAATCGAAGGAATTAGGAAAAAGAAAATCATCGCCACGCCGTGCATCGTGAAGAGCTTGTTGTAAGTTTCGGGCGTGACCAGGTAGCCGCCGGGCGTCAGCAGGTGGATGCGAATCAACGAAGCGAATAGTCCGCCGACGAAAAAGAAAAAGGTAACCGAAATCAGATACAGGATAGCGATGCGCTTATGGTCAGTCGTCAAAAGCCACGAGCGAATGCCATAAGTCGCAATCAGATAATGCTCGCGCGGCATCTTCTCGCCGCTTGGAACGTGTAGTTCTGTGGTGGCCATACTATTTATTCCCCGTTGCTGGCGCGGCGGCGCCAGGCTTGGCTGGCGGCGGCTGGTCCTTCAACGACTTGATGTACGCAGTCAGGTCCACAATCTGCTCTTCAGTGACCAGCCCCTGAAAACTGGGCATCACCGGCAAATACCCGGCAACGATTTTTGCGTTGGGCTGCAGAATCGATTCGCGAATGTAATTGTCATCCGCAAGGACAGTCGATCCGTCGGCAAGCTTTACCTGCGAACCGTAAACTCCGTTATACGACGGGCCACGGCCCTTGCCGTCCGGCAGGTGGCAAGTGTTGCAGGCCAGTTCGGAATAAAGTTTTTCCCCTACCGCCACCGGATCGCCCGATCCGCCGCTCCCCGCCAGCCATTTGGCATATTCATCGGGCTCCATCACCGTAACCCAGCCGCCCATGACCGCGTGATCAGTCCCGCAATACTGCGAACAGAAAAAGTGATATTTTCCGACCTTGGTCGGCCGAAACCACATGGTGTTGTAGTGTCCGGGCACCACATCCATTTTCACCCGGAACGAAGGTACCGAAAAATCGTGGATGACATCCTCGCTGCCCATAATCAAGCGCACGTTGCGGCCAACCGGCACATGTAGTTCGTTGATTTCTTTGCGCCCATCGGGCTGCTGCAGCTTCCACATCCATTGCTTGCCAATCACGTAAACATCCAGCGTGTCGGTCGGAGTGTGCCGGTAGTCCACATAAATTGCCGCGCCCCATCCGAACATCACCAACAATAGCGGGAACGGCAGCACGATCCATGCGATTTCCAGCCGCAGATCGCCGTGAATGGCTGCTCCGATTTCATCCGGCGCCTTACGTTGATATCTAAAAATAAAATAAATCACGGCTGCGCAGATCACCACCGCGAAAAAAACACACACGGCAATCATGAAATAAACCAGATTGTCCACTTGCGGAGCGAAGTTGGAGGCTTGCTCCGGATACAATGGCATTTGCGACTGCACGATCAGTCCGCTCCTTGGTGGCTCAAATTCGCTTGTGCCGCGCGCTTGTCACGCCTGCGGAAAAGCAAAATCATCAGCAGCAAGCCTGCGACAGTTCCGACCGCCATCAGGCGCATGATGCCCAGTATCGTCGCGCTATATCGCGCCGTGGAAGGATCGTACTGGAAACAGAACAGCAACATCTTGTCTACCGGTGTTCCGATTTTCCCTTGTGAGGCGTCCACCAGGCCCAACCGCAAGTCGCGGCCGGGAAATTCCACGCCATAAAAGTAACGTGAAATGCGGCCATCCGGAGTCAGCAGCATGATTCCACTGGCGTGCGCGAAAAGATTGTTCTTGGTGTCGTAATTAAAATGGAAATTCGCGGCATTGCTGATCGTCTCGATCGATTCTTTCGAACCGGTTAAAAAGTGCCATCCCGCCGCAGTCTCTGGCCGGCGGAAGTGATCCAGCGAAGTTTTCTTTTTCGCCGCCGCCATTTGCGCGGTGTCGCGATCGTCAAAACTCACAAAAACCACGTCATAGTCGCGCCCCGGATTGAACGACAACATTCGCAACGAGCCGACCACGCCCTGCTCCAGCTGCGTGCACAGCATTGGACACCCGTAGTACACAAAGGCCAGCAGCACCGGTTTCTGCTGATGGAAATACTGCCCAAGCTCCACGTTCTTTCCGTTTTCGTCGGTGAAGCTGGTATCCAGCGGTATTTGCGCATTCAACTCTGGGCGGAAATTTACGTTTCGCAAGATCGCGGGCAAATTCCTTGCGGCTGGTCCGGTGTTATCCGGCACCGCCTGCGCAAAGCTGCGCGCTCCCGCGAAAAGCAGGACAGCGAGAACAAAAATAGAGCGCGACTTCTTCATAATCCTTATGGCTTCTTTTCTCCCTGGGCTGGCGCTGCCTTTGAGGCTGGGCCGCCCTTGGAAGCTGCAGCGCCGGATGAAGCCGTGCCGCCTTTTGCCGCGATGATTTTCATGGCCTCGCTGACAGGAATTTTCGCAATGCCATTCGTTTTGTCCACCCAGCCAAGCGATTCATTTGCCGCGGTGTCTGCTACAATTTTATCGCGCATATCCTGCTGCGCGTCCGCTGTGTGACCCGGAACTCCCTGCAGACGCGGCTCTGGAGGCAGTGCTATGTTATCGCGATCGCCGGTACTCATTTGTGCTCGTACCGGGGCCATGGGCGTGTCGTTTTCGGCGGCCATACCGGTTAAGAACTTCAGAACTGGCACGCAAATCGCCAGCGCGATCACGATTGTTAGCCCGAGATAAATCAGTTGTTTGGCGACAGTGCCTACGTTGATGTCGCGCGGTTCGAACGTCACCGATTCGTGGAACGGAGCGTCGGGGTCGCTGTGACCGTTGTTGTGCTTCTCAGTGCTCATGATTCGCGATGGCCTCCGCGAGTTTCGGTTCGCCCAGCGGCAGCAACGGCTGCTGCTTCAACTGCACGGCGAAAAACCATAGCCAGATCCCGCCCAATGCCAGAATGGCGGCGATATCCCACAATGTTGGCAACGCGCGATACGTGAATTCCGGGCGCGTCAGCCAGAAAATATCCAGGAAGCGCATGGCAATCAGCCACATGGCAATCTTGGGCAACACCGATTGGTTACGCTTCACATCGCGCGACAACAACGCAAAAAATGGAACGAAGAAATGCAGCACCAGCACCATTGCCGCCACGACTCCCCAGGACCCATTCAGCCGCGACTTGTAAAACGTGATTTCTTCCGGCTGGTTGCCGGACCAGATAATCAGCAATTGCGAAAACGAAAAGTACGCCCATAACATATTGAAAGCGAACAGCAGTTTTCCCAAATCGTGCAAATGGCGTTTCTGGATGATGTGGGAAAAAGGTTCGCTGCGCGAGAACATCACTACCGTGATGATCATCAGCGACATTGCGGAAATCGCCTGCCCCGCTACAAATAAAAAACCATAGATTGTTGACGCCCAATGCGGCGAAAGCGACATCGACCAGTCGATGGCCGCAAAGGTCATCGCGAATATGTAAAGAATAATTCCCGGGCCCGCCCAGAACTTAAATCGCGCACGCAAGGCTCGGTCGTCCCGGTTGACATCCTGCTGCCGCGACAGCAGGTTGAACAACAGCATCAAGCCAATCCAAATTACGAAATAAACCACCACCCGGACCAGAAAGAAATCGTGCGTCAGGTATCTTTGTTGCAGCTCAGAAAGCGCGCCTTCCTGTCCGGCTGCAGGAGGATTGAGCCAGCCGACGCGGGTTTCATCGCCCACAGTGTGTGTGGTGTAAAGGTACTTCATGCCAAAAATCAGAGGCACGGCAAATGCAAGCACAAGCCACAGCACACGCGTTGCGGATTCCAGCGGACGCCGAATCACGATTCCCCAGTGCCCGCCTGTCAAGTGTTGCATCATCAGGATCCCGAGCGAGCCAAGCGACAATCCCAGCACCAGCAAAAACGCCACCAGGTAGGACCGGAAAAAATCTTCGGGTTTGGTGATCCATCCGACGATGGACACCACCAGTCCCAGAACTCCAACCACCAGCGCGCGCTTCTCGAGCCGCCCTACGCTATCCGGCGCTCTGTATTCCTGCGCGCTCATTCCTTCGCTCCCGCTGTAGAATCTCCGCTACTTGGCAATTTCTGGCGCAAGCTTTCCGGCAAGTCGCCCGCCTTGGCGTTGCGGCTCAATTGCAGTGCGCGCACGTAAGCGATGATCGCCCAGCGGTCGTTCGGCGGAATCCGCTCCGAGGAGCTGTACATCGCGCCAAAGCCATTGGTGATCACATCATAAAAATAGCCGTTCGGCGCTTGCCGCAAACGATCGATGTGATAGCTCGGCGGATGTTTCATGCCGCGTACCGCCGCCATCCCGTTGCCATCGCCTTGTATGCCGTGGCACGGGGTGCAAAATATCTTGTAGCGGTCTTGGCCGCGCCGCAAAAGCTTTTCGTTTACCGGCAGCGGATATCCCGAGTAATCCTTGGCAACGCTGTAGACATCATTCTCAACCGCGCCGCGCGGGACGGTGTTTTCGATCAGCGGCCGTTCGGAACGCCCGTCAGGGAAAAAATCGCTCGGAGACAACGGATGGTTGTATGGCTGGTTGGCCATATCTTGTCGCAGCGAATAATCGCAACCGGAAATCGCCAACGCGCAACAAGCGACGCCCACAAACAGAGCCACGCTAATCTTCATCGCGCACCTCCGTCACATGCTGGGCGTTGACGCTCTGCATGAAGCGCGCCGTTTCTTCCAGGTGAAATTTCGGATCGTGCGATTCGATGCACAAAAAGAATTTGTCGTTCGATGCACGCTTAAACCGTGCGACGTTGAACAACGGATGATGCGGCTGCGGCAGCTTGTTCAATGCCAGCATTCCAAAAACCGCGGAAAGCGATGCACCCAAAATCGTCAGTTCGAACGTCACAGGAATGAACGCCGGCCAGCTGTTCAGCGGGCGGCCAGCGACGTTCATGGGGTAGCTGATCACGTTGACCCAATATTCAAAACCGAAGCCGCCGAGACCGCCGCACAGTCCGCCGAGGAGGGTTACCAGAGCAACTTTGTTGCGCCCAAGGCCCAGGGCTTCCGTCAGACCCTCGACGGGAAACGGAGCGTAAGCGTCCATGTGCTTGTAGCCGGCGTCGCGAACCTGTTCCGCTGCGTGCAGGAACTGCCGCACGGTTTCAAACTCCGCCATCACCCCATAGAGTTGTGCTTCGCGGTGCTGCATCAGTCGTGATCCTTTGAAGTGTGCGCCACGAGCTCGCGCATTTCGGCCATGGCGATGGCCGGCAAAGCACGACAGAACAGGAAGAGCAGGGTGGTGAAAAGACCGAGCGTTCCTGCGAAGGTCGCGTAGTCCCAGACCGTGGCGGAGTAGCGGCCCCAGGCGGAGGGCATGAAGTCGCGCGTGAGGCTGATGACTACAATGACGAAGCGCTCCAGCCACATGCCGGTGTTGATGACCAGGGACATGACAAAGAGCGCAGCGATGTTGCGCCGCACCTTCTGTATCCACAGCAGCTGCGGCGTCAAAATGTTGCACAGGATCAGCGCGTAATAATAGGGTGCATAGGGGCCGTGCAGGCGCTGGTTGACGAGGAAGACGTCGAACTTGTTGCCGCTGTACTCGGCCATGAAAAATTCAAAGAAGTAGCCGTAGGCAACGATCAGGCCGGTGGCCAGCATGACCTTGGCCATGTTCTCGAGGTGGCGCATGGTGATGAAATCTTCAAGGCCGTAGGCTTTGCGCAAGGGGATGGCGATGGTCAGTACCATTGCAAAACCGGAATAGATGGCGCCGGCGACGAAGTAGGGCGGGAAAATCGTGGTGTGCCAGCCGGGAACGATGGCCACCGAGAAGTCGAAGCTTACGACGGTATGCACGGAGAGCACCAGCGGCGTAGCCAGGCCGGCGAGCAGCATGTAGGCTGACTGGTAGCGGTGCCAGTGGCGCGCCGAGCCGCGCCAGCCGAGGGCCAGCGCGCCGAAAATCATCTGCTGCCATTTCTGTGGCGCGCGGTCGCGCAGGGTGGCCAGGTCGGGAATCAAACCAACAAACCAAAACAGCAAGGACACCGTGCCGTAGGTGGAGACGGCGAAAACGTCCCAGATCAGCGGGCTGCGGAATTGCGGCCAGATGCCCATGGTGCTCGGATACGGGAACATGTAGTAGGCCATCCACGGGCGGCCGGTGTGGATCAGCGGAAAAATACCCGCGCAGGCCACGGCGAAAAGCGTCATGGCTTCGGCGAAGCGATTGATGGAGGTGCGCCATTTCTGATTCAGCAGGAACAGAATCGCGGAAATCAGCGTGCCGGCGTGGCCGATACCAATCCACCAAACGAAGTTGACGATGGCGAAACCCCAGCCAATCGGAATATTGATGCCCCAGATGCCGACGCCCTTGGCAATGAGCCAGGCCACCGCGACGGTTAGCACCATGAGGAAAGTAAAGGCCAGGGCAAAGCCCGCGAACCAGCCGAGGCCGAGCGGGCGCTTGATGACCACGTCGGAGATGGTGGCGGTCACCGACTCGTAGGTGTGACCCGGCGCGATCACCGGTGTCAAACGCCGGATTTCCGGATGGTTGAGGGGCGGGTTGTTTGCGGGCAACGCGTCGCTCATGCCTTGTCCATCTCCGGGTTGGGATTGCGCACGGCGGCGAGGTAGGTGGTGCGCGGCCGCGCGTTGAGCTCGCCCAAAATCGTGTAGTTGCGCTGCTGGGCTTTCAATTTCGCTACCCGGCTTTCCGGATCGTTCTGGTTTCCGAAGACAATGGCCTCGGCCGGGCAAGCGGATTCGCAAGCGGTGACAATTTCACCGTCGCGAACCGGGCGATTCTGTTTATCCGCTTCAATCCGCGCGTTGAGGATGCGCTGCACGCAGTAGGTGCACTTTTCCATCACCCCGCGACTGCGCACTGTGACCTCGGGATTGCGCAGCAATTTTAATTGCGGCGTCTCCCAATCCTGGAAGCGCAGGAAATTGAAGCGCCGCACTTTGTAGGGACAGTTGTTCGAGCAGTAGCGTGTCCCGATGCAGCGGTTGTAGACCATATCGTTCAAGCCTTCGGCGCTGTGTACCGTGGCGCCCACCGGGCAGACCTGCTCGCAAGGCGCGTTTTCGCACTGCTGGCAGGGCACCGGCTGGAAAAAGGTTTCCGGATTGTCGAGCGCCTGGCTGTATTCGGAAGGATCGCCTGCGTGATTGCCGACGGTTTCCGAAGGCGAATTGGTGTAATAGCGGTCGATGCGGATCCAGTGCATTTCGCGGCCGCGCATCACCTGATCCTTGCCAACCACGGGGATATTATTTTCCGACTGGCAGGCCACCACGCAGGCGTTGCACCCGTTGCAACTGTTTAAATCGATGGCCATGGCCCAAGCGGGCTTGTCCGTGGGGTACGGGAAATCCTGCGGCTTATAGAGGGATACGGCTTTGTCCGGCTGCTCGTCGCCTTCGTGCGCGAAATTCGGATTCTTTCTGTACTCTTCGAGCGTGCCGGTTGCCAGGATCTTCCGGCCTTCCATGTTGAAGTGATACTGCGTGCAGGCCAGGGGATAATTTTCGCCGGTCTTTTTGAGGGTGCCGCCGCTCGCGGTAAACAAGCCTTCTGAGCCGCGAACCACGTAGGCGTTAAAGCCTCGATTCGTGCCGGTGTAGCCTGCGTGGCTGCGCCCGTAGCCGAGCGGCAGAACCACCACACCATCGGCCTGTCCCGGCAAAGTCCATATCGCGGCGGTCACTTTGCTGTCGGAAAGCGCAATGTCGACGACGTTTGATACCACCTGGCCGTGCTCGCCCCCGCGCGAGGCCCGGGTATAGCTTAGCTGCAAATTCTGCGCGGTCTTGGAACTGACGAGCGCGGCATTGTCCCATACCAGCTTGGTGACCGGCTTGGGCAACTCCTGCAACCAGCCGTTGTTGGCGAAGCGCCCGTCGTAGGCCGAGGGATCGGGACGGAAAATAAATTCCAGCTGGTCGGCCGGTACGGGTTTCGCGGGGGGCAGGCTAGCCGCGCTGAATTTCACCGCGCCGGCCACCGCGGGAAACGCCGAGTTCAGAACCAGCCCGTCGTTGAGCGTCTTGCGCCAGAATTTTTCAAAGTCCACGGCGGAATTCGCCGCTTTCAGGCGCTCGCGCATGGCGTCGTAATCGGAAACGCCGGGCTTATCGCCGAAAGCCGCGAGCACCTCGCGCGCCGAGTGCGTCGAATAGAGCGGCGCAATGAGCGGCTGCACCACGCTGAGGGTTCCGTCAAAGGCCCGCGCGTCGCCCCAGGTCTCAAGGAAGTGCGATTCCGGAACATGCCACTGGCTGTAAGTCGCGGTTTCATCAAAGTGCGAACTCACGCGGATGGTATTGCGCACCTTTTGCATCTTCGCGGCAAAATCGAAATTGTGCGGCGCGGTATAAATCGGATTGGTGCCGATGATGATCAGCGTGTCTACTTTGCCGGCATCCATGTCGGCGCAAAGATCGCTGATCGATTGCAGGTGGTTGACTGGCTGGGCTTCGACGGGCTCTGTCTGATAAACGGTCACTCCCGCATTGCCGAGCGCCGCATTGATGGCGTGCGTCAAAGCGTGTACTTCGGCGCTTTGCTGCTCGCCGGCCACCACGAGCGAACTCCCGCGATGCTTCTCTAAATCCGCAGCCAGGGCCTCCAGCCATTTTTCCGCGCCCGGCAGACTTGCGCTGCCGCCCAAGCCCAGCTTGGCGGCGAGCGCCCGCGCGAAGAGTTCCACCTCGGAAGCCCGCAGGGGCAGGCGATGATCAGCGGTCGCGCCGGTCACCGTCGGGGTCGGCTCGACGACATACAACCGGTTCATCTGGCTGTCCGTGCCGGTGATCTTCCGGCGGCGGTAGAAATCCTTCATGTACCGCACATTGCCCGGACCCGTTGCCAGAAAATCCGCGTCCAGCGACAAAATCACATCGGCTTTGTCCACGCGATACACGGTGTTTAAGTAGCGGCCGAACGCCAGCTTCGCGCCCTCGCGCCCGCCATCGCTGACCGCGGGCTCCCACTGATGCCACTTGGCCTGGGGATAGAGTTTGAGGAGCCCTTGAATTTCCGCGGCAAGCGACGGCGAGGTGACCGTCCCCGTCAAAATCCGGAAGCCGGCGCCCTCGCTGCTCTTGATGGCCGCCGCGGCAGCCTGGGTGCTGTCCAGAAATTGCGACCAGCTGCGCAGATCGCCAAAATTCGTGGTGATTTGTGCGCGGTCCGGATCGTACAAATCGAGAATGGAAGCCTGCGCAAAGGCGTTGCTCCCGCCGAGGCTCGCGGGATGATCGGGATTGCCTTCGATTTTCGTCGGCCGCCCCTCGTGACTCTCAACCAGCAAGCCGATAGCATCGGCTCCGAAAGGCATAACCGTGGCAAAAAACAGCGGCTTGCCGAGCACCATGCCTTCCGGCTGCTTCACATAGGGAACAACATTTTCCCGGGGCGGTATGCCGCAACCTGAGAGTCCCGCAAAAGCCAGGGAAGCCGCCATCAGTTTCAGGAAATCGCGCCGGTCCACTCCTTCATCCCATTCCGCAGGCGCCTGCCGCGGAAATTCCCGGTGCAACAACTGTTCAAACTGCGGATCCTCGGCCAGCTCTTCGAGCGACCGCCAATACTGCTTTCCGGTTTTTGCCTGCAGCTTGGCACGCACAGCCGCCAAATCCAGGGTGTGCTCGACGAGCGGGGCATCGCCAGCGACCTCCGCGGCCCTGGTGGCCTTCAGGATGCGCAAGCCTTCCCGAGACGCAAGCTGCTGGCCGTGATGATGTTCGTGTGTATGCTCGTCCATAGATTCGCGCTTGTTCATCCCATCCAGCCCGTCTAACGATGACACGTCGAACAGCTGGTCAAATCCCGCACCGATCGAATGTTGTACTGCGCCGCGAGCAGCTTGCCCTTTTCCGCCTGATCCGGCCCCGGCTTCCAGTCCATGTTGAAAATATCCTTCTTTTCCCGCAGGTTCTCCTGCGCGTTGCGGTGACAATCAAGGCACCACTGCATTTGCAGCGTGCTCGCCTGAAACAGCAGGGGCATCTGATTCACCTGCCCGTGGCAGGTCGAGCAGCCAATGCCTTTGTTCACGTGGATGCTGTGATTGAAATACACGTAATCGGCCAGGCGGTGCACCTTCACCCATTGAATGGAAGTATCGGTGCTGTAGCTTTCCCGCACCGGCGCCAGATAACCGACATTATTGAACAGTACCGAATGACAGTTCATGCATGTCTTGGTCGGGGGAATTCCCGCGGTGGCGGCAACCTCGACGCCCGTGTGGCAATAGCGGCAATCGATTCCGTCGTCGCCCACGTGATGCTTGTGGCTGAATTGTATGGGTTGATTCCGCGTTAGATACTGGTTGGTAAAATTGGGCGAACGCACGCCCCCCAATACTGCCGTCAGTCCCAAGGTGGCCAGGGTCGCAACCGCCAGAAGGCTGATTCTGGCGGCGGAATTTGCACTGCGCTGAAAAAGCTGCGGCATCTCAGTTTTTCTTTTTTTTTGCCGCCCCGCCCGCCATACGCTCGATCAACGGCGGCTGCGGCCTCCGTTACCGCCGATCAGCAAGACTTGCGGATCGACTGTGACGCGATAGTGTCCACCAAAACTTTCGGGAATGCAACCACGCATCAAAAACAAATTTGGCCCTGGTGTTCTGCAAAAAACAAACGTCCCTGACAACCGTTTCGAATGTTTCAAAACGACGCAACGGCTGCCGCAGGAATTTCTAATTTTGCGGGAACTCTCCGGCACATTCTCCCCTTTCCGCCCCGTTCCCCGCGGCCATTTCTCTAATTCTCCTAATCTCCCC